>Ga0210410_10000094_pt1 | contig 140525 bp, 135 predicted proteins | sample IncBWC4MmetaG_FD_161058 | JGI IMG/M metagenome (GOLD analysis project Ga0210410, IMG submission 161058) | Forest soil microbial communities from Barre Woods Harvard Forest LTER site, Petersham, Massachusetts, United States - Inc-BW-C-4-M | ecosystem: Environmental > Terrestrial > Soil >...
GCTGGACTTGTCTCCCGAAAAATGGGAGCATTGGAATCTGCAGGTCTAACTACCCGTAAATGAGCAGCACTCCCCAAAGCCCGGCTGCCAAGGGCAGCCAGAGCAGCGGTATTCCGCGCGTCTTAGTTGCGACCACGGCGCTGTTAAGCTTTATCTCCTTCTGGCGCGCGGCGGCCATCGTACTCAACGACCTTGCTTCGTCGGCGTACTACGCCGGGGGCGAGGCCGAAGGCTACATCGGCAAGGCCGCCCCGTGGTTCATCCTCGGCATCATGCTGTTTTCCTACGCGGTCCGCGCGATATACGTGGAAAGCTGCAGCATGTTCGTGCGTGGCGGCGTGTATCGGGTGGTGAAGGAAGCGCTTGGCGGCACGCTGGCAAAATTCAGCGTGTCGGCGCTGATGTTCGACTATATTCTCACGGGTCCCATCAGCGGCGTGTCCGCCGGGCAATACATCGTTGGCCTGTTCAACGAGACCTCCGACTACATCCACTTGGGATTTCACATTGCGCCAAACCTTGGCGCCGCTTTTTTTGCCGTGCTCTGCACCATTTATTTCTGGTGGTACAACATCAAGGGCGTACACGAATCCAGCCAGAAGGCCATGCGCATCATGCAGATTACGACCGTCATGGTCGTGATCCTGATCTCGTGGTGCGTGTACACGGCGCTGTTGCGGCATCCCTCGCTGCCGCCTTTTCCGACGCCGAATAATTTGAAGCTGGGGCCCAACGCGATGGGGTGGCTCTATGGCGTGCACTTTTCACATTTCGCGTCGATAATCGTGATTTTTGTGGGCTTGGGGCATTCGGTGCTGGCGATGAGCGGGGAAGAGTCGCTGGCGCAGGTGTACCGCGAAATCGAGCATCCGAAACTTCCCAACCTGAAGAAGACCGGGCTGGTGATTTTCATTTACAGCCTGGTGTTCACCTCACTGGTTTCGTTCTTTGCGGTGATGCTGATTCCGGACGAGCAGCGCCAGCATTTTCTGGAAAATCTGATCGGCGGCCTGGCGATGAACTTGGAGGGGCCGTTTATCCTCCGCCTGATTTTTCATGGCTTCGTGGTGGTGGTGGGGACTTTGATTTTGGCCGGGGCGGTGAATACCGCGATTGTCGGGTCCAACGGAGTGCTGAACCGCGTCTCGGAAGATGGCGTGTTGGCGGACTGGTTCAGGCAGCCGCACCGGCGCTACGGCACCACCTACCGGATTATCTGGATCATCGCCGGACTGCAGATTCTGACGATCATCATCAGCCGCGGCGACGTGACGTTCCTCGCGAACCTGTACGCCTTTGGGGTCATCTGGAGTTTCGCGATGAAGGGCCTGGCGGTGCTTGTGCTGCGGTATACGCATCCGGGTGACCGCGAGTATCGAGTGCCGCTGAATTTCCGCATCTTTGGCGTGGAAATTCCGCTGGGCTTGAGCTTGATCACGCTGGTGCTCCTGGGCATTGCGGTGATCAACCTGTTCACCAAGAAGGAAGCGACCATCGCCGGGGTTACGTTTTCCATTTTTCTTTTCGTCGTGTTTACGATTTCAGAGAAATTTACCCACCATGCGCGCGGCAACACCGCGCACGTGGAAATGGACCAATTCCACCTGGCGACCGAGGGAATTCTCACGCCGGAATCGGTGGGCGCGCGGCCGGGAAACATTCTCGTGCCGGTTAGCAATATCCATTCGCTGTATCACCTGGGTAACGTATTGGATCGGGTAAAGCCCTCGCGGCGGGATGTCGTGGTGCTGCACGTGCGGTTGTTGAGGCGGGCGGCTTCGGGCGAGTATGACCTGGAAGCGGAACAGCTTTTTGGCAGCATCGAGCAGCAGCTGTTTTCGCAGGCATTGTCGATTTCGGAAAAGCGCGGAAAAACGATCCGGCTGGCGGTGGTGGCGGCAAACGAAATATGGGACGCGATCCTGAGCGCGGCGACTTCGCTGCAATCCAGCACGATTGTTCTCGGACATTCGCCGAAGGAATCGACGGAGGAGCAGGCGCGGCACCTCGGCGACGCGTGGGAAAAACTGGGTGATCCGAAACCGCAATTCAACCTCGAAATTCACATGGCGAACGGCGACAAGGTCTACAAGGTCCTTGGGCCGCACGCGCCAAACCTGACCGCCAACGAAGTGAACCTGCTTCACCGCTTGTGGCTGCGCTTCAGCGAATCGGCGGCGCCGCTCGAATTGCATCACCACGACGTGGTGCATTTTGCGCTGGAAGAGGTAATGAAAGAAGTCGAGGATGGCCAAGAAGAGGCCGTAATCGCCCGGCTGAAGAAGCATCTGGAATCCAACGCGAAGAAACCCCCCCCGGCGATCTAGGCGAATTTCTCATAACGAGACGTTCGAACGTGGGTTCCCTCCATAATCATTCGAAATCTGGATGCGTAACGGCTTTTCTTTCTGCCGCTTGAAATTTCCACCGGATATTTCGTTCGCCTGACAGAATAAGCTTCAAGTTTCACTTTAAATGTCGGCGCGCCGACATTTTCCCGCGCCCTGCGTGACCTTATCTTCCTATCGCGGTCCGTACTCCTACTTTTCAGGGACAAACTCACTCCACTAAACCGCGCTAGCGCAGTGGCCGCATTTTTTGGCGGCAACGGGAATCGCCATGGCGCATTGTGGGCAATCTTTCGTGGTGGCCGGAGCCGGGGCCTTGGGCATCCAGTGATTGACGATGCGAACGACAAGGAAAATGGAGAAGGCCACGATGAGGAAGTTAATCACCGTGTTGATGAAGTTGCCGTAATTGAGAGTCGCCTTCCCGGCAGCTTTCGCGGCCTGAACAGAGTCAAAGTGGATGCCGCTCAGATTGATGAACAGGTCAGAAAAATTCACTTTTCCGAGAAGCTGGCCGAGCGGCGGCATCAGGATGTCGTCCACGAGAGAAGAGACGATTTTCCCGAACGCGGCGCCGATGATGACGCCGATGGCTAGGTCCAGCACGTTACCCCGCATGGCGAATTCCTTGAATTCTTTGAACACGGTAGTTCTCCTCTTCGAAGATGCGAGCGGAAAATGGACGCTCGCAGGCAGGTCTTCCCCCGGGCGGAAGGAAGCGTTGAATGCCCGGCATTATAACTGAATGAACGCTAGCGTTGCCGCAAAATGAGGAGAGATCCGAGGATGCCGCGTACGACGAGGATCAGGCCGGCCAGGGCGAGGAGTTTTACGACCCAGTTAAACGGGACGCGGGTGATGGAAAGCATCACCACGCCGAGCAGGACCAGCGAGCCACCGCGATTCCATTTCTGCCATTTGGCCCAGAATTGGGCGGGCTTGGCCAGTGCCAGAAGGCCCCAGGCAATCAGCGCCACGCTGAGGACCAGCCAGCCCACACCGTGGCGATCGAAATAGATTCGTCCGTTGACGGCCAGCCAAATCACCAGCGCGCCCAGTAGCAGGAAAACGAATTCTGTCAGCAATTGCGTTAGGCGCGCGGGCGAGAACATGCAACCTCGAACTTCAGGAAACGCGTTCGATGCGGACTTTCATGGTGACGGGAACGCGTGGGCGGTCCATGCCGTCGCGAGAGGTTTTGGAGATTTTGTCGGCGACGTCCTGGCCCTCGACTACTTCGCCGAAGATGGAGTGGCGGTTATCAAGGTGCGGCGTGGGGGCGACGGTAATGAAAAATTGGCTGCCGTTGGTGTTCGGGCCGGCGTTGGCCATGGAGAGTTTTCCGGCTTTGGAATGGCGGAGGCTGGGGTGAAATTCGTCCGCGAAGTTGTACCCCGGGCCGCTGCGGCCGTCGCCCTGCGGGCAACCACCCTGAATCATGAAATCCGGAATCACGCGGTGAAAGATCAGGCCGTCGTAATAAGGACGCTTTTCCTTCTTTCCGCTGATGGCGTCCTTGAATTCCTTGGTACCCTCGGCGAGGCCGATAAAGTTTTCAACCGTCTTTGGTGCTTCCTTTTCAAACAAGCGGCAAACGATGTTGCCCATCGAAGTTTCAAAAATCGCGTAAGTTCCTGCCGGTCGCGCCATGTGCTCTCCTTTTTGCTGTACCTCGTATGTTACTGTCATTCGAGAAAGCAAAGCAAACGCAGCGACCTGGGGCGAATTTTCTGAACGATCCTCTATCCAAACGGAAAATTCTGGAGCGACTGCAGAACGTGCGGCCCGGATTCACCGAGCCGAAGGAAGACTTAGTTCCAACCCTTTTGTTTGCGGAGTTCAGTGATGTGCGCCGTGTGATGCCGGCCGTGCCACGCGTACAGGAAGAGCAACCAGTCGACATTTTTCAGGCCGGCTTCCGAATGGCGGAGCGGACGGGCGTATTGCTCCGGCTTGACGGTTCGCAACAGGCGAACCCAGCGATCGTGAAGGGGCTCGAGAAGTTTGAGCGAAATTTCGACCGGTGCGTGCTGCGCATCTTCCAACCGGGCCCACTCAGCCTCCTGGTACGCCTTGATGGTGGGCTCGGTTTCGGTGAGAGCGAGCCGCAGCCGCACGTAGGCGTTCATGTGGCTATCGGCCATGTGGTGGACCACCTGGCGCACGGTCCAACCGCCTTCGCGGTAGGGAGTCTCAAGCTGTGAATCTGTTAGTCCCCGGGTGGCCGAGCGGACTTTCGCCGGGACACTGGCGATATCTTCAATCGCGGCCTGGCGCAGGGCGGTGGTGATGCCGGTCGGCATCTCAAATTTTCCAACGGGATAACGCGGGTCCATGACATCTCCTTAGCGGCGCAACTTTCAAATGCGTTTCCACTCTAAAAGGGGCGTGGTGGCGCGTCCAGTCCTGCTGCTGTAGGACGGGTGGCCAAATTGGCCGTTTCTCAGGTATTTCGCCGCTAAATCGTGCCGCCACAGATGGCAGAGAACGCCCCAGTCAGGGTAGGCGACTTTGGTAATCGTGAGGCGCACCGACTTCGGCCGGCGGCAATGCTACAATCTTCGCCTTGCGTCTTGGGGCCTTCAGCGTTCTCGGCCGTGTACCGGCAGGCCGGTTTTCCGAATCTAAGTGATGGAGCTTTTTCTAATGCACAATGTGGTAATCATCGGGAGTGGATGTGCCGGCCTGACCGCAGCGATTTACACGGCGCGAGCGAATTTGAAGCCGCTGGTGTTGGACGGTCATGAGCCGGGCGGGCAGCTTTCGCTGACCACGCACGTGGAGAATTATCCCGGCTTTCCGGATGGAATTATGGGGCCGGAGCTCATCGAAAACATGCGCAAACAGGCGCAGCGTTTCGGCGCGGAGTTCAAGGCCGGCGCCGTGACGGAAGTGGATTTGACCAAGCGCCCGTTCAAAGTCCTTGCGGGGAAAGAAACCTACGAATCGCGCTCGGTGATAGTGGCGGCGGGCGCGTCGGCGCGGCTGCTGGGATTACCTGGCGAAAAAGAATTGATAGGGCGAGGATTGTCCACTTGCGCGACGTGCGACGGATATTTCTTCCGCGGGAAGCCGCTTGCGGTTGTCGGCGGAGGCGACTCAGCGATGGAAGAAGCAAACTTCCTTTCGCGTTATGCGAGCCGCGTGTACTTGATCCACCGACGGGAAGACTTTCGCGCGTCGAAAATCATGATTGACCGGGCGCGGGCGAACGAGAAGGTGGAGTTCGTCACGCCGTATGTGGTGGACGAAATTCTGTCTCCGGAAAAAGTGGTTACGGGTGTGCGCCTGAAACGCGCCAATAACGGCGAGAAACGGGAAATCGAACTCCACGGGATTTTTGTGGCGATCGGCCATATCCCGAATTCCGTGGTGTTTCGCGGCAAGCTGGAAACGGACGAGAACGGCTACATTATTCCGCGCCACGGCAGCCTGACGAATGTCCCCGGCGTGTTCGTTGCGGGCGATGTTCAGGATCACCGCTACCGGCAGGCGGTAACCGCGGCGGGTTCCGGCTGCATGGCTGCGCTGGACGCGGAAAAGTTCCTGGAAGAGCACAAGGACTAGCGCGCGACTGGCCTCCCGGCGCAACTCCGGGCATAATCGAATTGTCCATGTTGCGTTCGATCCTTCTGAAGTTCTCCGAAAGCAAAAGTTTCGCCCATTGGGTCACCACCAACGCCACGACGCGCCGGATGTCTCACCGCTTTGTCGCCGGCGAAACCCTCGAAGAGGCCCTCGAGGTGGCGCGTGCGTGCAATGATGCGGGAATGCACGCGACCCTTGACTACCTAGGGGAGAATGTCAGCACCACAGACGATGCCCAGAAGGCCCGCGACGCTTATCTTGAAATTTTCGACCGCATCGCGCAGGAACGGCTCCACGCCAACGTTTCCTGCAAACTGACCCAACTGGGCCTGGATATTTCCCCCGAATTTTGTGAGGGCCTGGTGCTTTCGATCGCGGAGCGGGCCGCGGCGTACGACAGTTTTCTCCGCATTGATATGGAAGGCTCCCTGTATACGCAGCGCACCGTGGACCTGGTGAAACGCGTGCGCGCGCAAACGCCAACCGTTGGCACGGTGATTCAGTCGTATCTCTACCGCAGCGAAAGCGATGTCAACGACCTGCTCTCCGTTGGCTGCCGCATCCGCCTGTGCAAGGGCGCCTACAAAGAGGATGTGGAGGTGGCTTATCCGCGGAAGGCCGACGTGGACGGCAACTACATCCGCCTGATGCGCATGCTGCTGCCGAGCGGGTTTTATCACGGGATTGCGACGCACGATCCGCGGATGATTGCGGCGACGATTCGCTGGGCCGCCGAGAAGCAGATTTCCAAGGACGATTTCGAGTTCCAGATGCTCTACGGGATTCGCACCGACCTGCAGCGCCAACTGGTACGTGACGGCTATCGCCTGCGCATTTACATTCCCTATGGCCGCGACTGGTTCCCGTATGTGATGCGCCGGCTGGCGGAGCGCCCCGCGAACCTGATGTTCTTCTTGCGCAACTTCCTGCGGTCGTAAACCGGAGGAGCGCGAAGCTCCTCATCCTTCAATTCTTCAATCTTTAGCCCAACGATTCCCCAGGATTCATCGCGTGAACTGCGAGCCCGGCGATGTCTTTCGCTTCTGCCCGCAGGCCCTCGGGGGTGCCGGTCAGCATGGGGAAAGTTGCATAGTGCATGGGGATGACGTGCTTCACGCCCAGGAGGCGAGTGGCGACAGCGGCTTCACGAGGGCCCATGGTGAAAACGTCGCCGATCGGCAACATCGCGACTTCGGGTTTGTAAATTTCCCCGATGAGCTTCATGTCGCCGAAGACTGCAGTGTCGCCCGCGTGATAGAGCGTCACGCCACCCGGAAGTTTTACGATATAACCACCGGCCTCGCCGCCGTAAATGCGCTCGCCATGGTCCTCGATGGAGTTGGAATGGAACGCGTTGGTCATCGTGATTTCGAAATCGCCGACTTTTTGCGTGCCGCCTTTATTGCCAGGGAGGCATTGTGCGCCGGTCTTCTTGGACTCCAGCCAAAGATAAGTCTCAAAGGTGGCGACAATCTTGGGCTTGAATTGCTTCGCCAGCGGCAGCAGGTCGCCGATATGATCCGTGTGGCCGTGGGTGATGAAAATGACATCGAGACGGGTGAGCTTTTTCAGATTTTCCGGACACCGGGGGTTCGACATCACGAACGGGTCGATCATCGCAAACTGGCCACCAGGCGTGGTCAGGCCGAACGTGCTGTGCCCGAAATAGGTGATTTTATTTCCCTTCAAATCAAGCATTGGGGCTCCTTCTTAAAGGAATCTTATTTGGAGAGCAGCATCTTGATGGCTGCCTCGTAAGTGTCGTGGTCACCGGCGCCGACAAAGTGGCCAATCTGCTGGCCGTCTTTCGCGTAGAAAACAGAAGCCGGGATCGAGCCGTTCCATCCGGGCAAGACGGCCTGCACGAAAGCATCTTCTTCGCCCTTTTTCTTTCGATAGTTGGGGAAGATGGGTTTGTAGCGAGCTAGAAAGCGCCGCATGAGGATGAGGTCACCATCCTGGTCGAGGCTGACACCCACGACTTTCAGGCCTTGCGGGGCGTACTGCTTGGCAAGTTCGTTCAGCATGGGATATTCATCGCGGCAGGGCTCGCACCAGGTGGCCCAGAAGGTAACGAGAAGTGGCTTACCTTTGTATTGCTGCAGAAGTTTCTGGTAGCCCTGAGTGTCGATCAATTCCGGGTCTTTGGCGGCGGGCGTTTGTGCTGTGGCCAACACCAAGCCTGCCATCCCCAGCAATCCCACCAGTGCCAATCTGAGTTTCATGTCGTTTCCTCTCACCTCCATTCTAGCTTTTCCTGGCTGGTTGAGAATCCAGGGACTACCGCGTAGAATGGATTTGATGCTGCTTTTTGTCCGGCAGCGCTAATCTTATTTGGACTATCGCCGGTTGCGTTTCGTAAGCTAACCCCGGCCTGCTACCCGAAGCAAAGGAGAGTTTGCATGGCTTATGTGATTGCCGAACCTTGCATCAACACCAAAGACACGGCGTGTGTTGATGTGTGTCCGGTGGACTGCATCCACCCGCGCAAGGATGAGCCGCCCTACCAGAACGAAACAATGCTGTACATCAACCCTGTCGAATGTATCGATTGCGGGGCTTGCGTCCCGGTGTGCCCGGTGACAGCAATTTTCGCGCTTGAGGATCTTCCGGAGAAATGGCAACAGTTCACGGCGATGAATGCCGACTGGTACGCCAAGAAGTAAACGAAGCAAGGCGAAACAGGAAATTTCTTGGGTTTCGAGAGCCTCGGACTACCGGGGCTCCTTTTTTTGCCAGCTGCGCGCAGACCCTGGAGTAACCCTCCGAGGCGGCGTTTTGACTGTATTCCACATCCAATTCGATACCATTTATGGGGCTGTTCGAGGAGAATTCTTGCGCCGAATTTTGATAAATATTTCATGGCTCTTGATGTGCCTGCTGCTACCATGCGCTGGCAACGCGGCACAACTGGTCAACGCCCCGCAGGGCACCTATTCCGGCACGCTCCAGGCGGGCGAGGCGCAGCTTCATCTGCTGCTGCATCTTTCCAAGGGGACGAATGGCTCGCTGCGCGCGACACTTGACAGTCTGGAGCAAGGCGTATTCGCAATCGAAGCGAATTCGGTTTCGTTCGCCGATTTCAACTTGAAATTGGAGCTCACTTCAGTGGGCGCGCGCTTTGAAGGCAAGGTCTCCCCAGACCAAGAAATGATCCATGGAAGCTGGTCCCAGGGAAGTGCCTCGATCCCATTGACCTTTTGGCGTGAGACGGGCGCAGTGGCGCGAAAGCCGGGTGATGCGATCTTCCCCGTGGAAGGCCTCTGGCAAGGGGCCGTGGAAACGCACGGGATGCGGCTGAGATTCCAGTTGCACATTTCTCACGACACGGAAGGATTGCTGATTGCCGCGCTCGATAGCCTGGACCAGGGAGTCACCGGGCTGCCCGCAAACCATGTGACCTTGAAGGATCCGATTTTTCATTTCGAAATTCCGTCCGTGGCCGGCGTTTACGAAGGCACGCTGAATGGGGCGAAGAATGCCATAACCGGCAAATGGTCGCAAACGAGCGCAGACAATTTGCCGCTGGACTTTAAACGCTCTGATCAAACCCTGGAATTGCGCCGCCCGCAAACACCCGCGAGGCCGTTCCCCTACGCCGAAGAGGAAGTGACCTTCAGCGGCGGAGCCGGAGGAATTGTGCTGACGGGAACCCTGACGCTGCCCAAGGGTGAAGGACCGTTTCCCGCCGCGCTGCTCATCGCCGGTTCGGGGCCGCAGGATCGAGATGAGTCTCTGGCCAATCACCGGCCATTTCTGCTGATAGCCGATGCGCTCACACGGAAGGGAATTGCCGTGCTGCGCTACGACAAGCGTGGCGTGGGCAAATCCACGGGCAATCCAGACACCGCCACGACGATGGATTTGGCCGCGGACGCGAAGGCGGCTCTGGCGTTCCTGAAATCACGCAAGGAAATTGATGGGTCGAGAATTGGGCTGATCGGCCACAGCGAAGGCGCCATCATTGCGCCATATATGGCGGCGCATTCGAAAGAAGTGAAATGGCTGGTGCTGCTGGCTGCACCGGCAACTACGGGCGAGCAAACGCTGCTGAATCAGTCTGAGCTGATTGGCCGCGCCGGCGGGTTAAGTGACGAACAACTAGAAGCAAGCCTCGGGTTTGATCAGGCTGCTTATGGGCTGGTGCGCCAAGAGAAGGATCCGACGGCGCTCGCCGAGAAGCTGGTTGCGTTGGTGAAGGAAACCGGACTGGATGCGGCGCTCCCTCCCGCGACGTTGGAGACGCAACTGCGGATGCTGGCGGCTCCGTGGTTTCGGTTCTTCCTGGACTACGACCCGGTACCCAATTTGAAAGCCGTGAGCTGTCCGGTGCTGGCACTCTACGGCCAGAAAGACTTGCAAGTCTCTGCGAAGACCAATCTCCCCCTGCTGCAGAAGGCATTTCACGATGCCCTGAACACTCAGGCGGAAACCCGGGAACTGCCAGAGCTGAATCACCTCTTTCAACATGCCTACACGGGAACGCCTGCCGAATACGCCGCCATCGAAGAAACCTTTTCGCCAGAAGCGCTGGCGCTCATTGTGGACTGGGTTAAGGGTCACAGCTCCCCCAGGTAACAAAAGATCCTTCGATCGTACCTGCGCTGCGGTTCAATGTTTGCGGGGTCTCGCGGTATCATGGAATGTGAACCCGATGCCCGAGCCTCGCCCTCCATTCCATATCCTTCTGATTGTGCATGCCCACCAGCCCGCTGGGAATTTCGAGCACGTGTTTGAAGAGTGTTATCGCACCTCCTACGATCCCTTTCTGGCCATGATCGAAAAGCATCCGGGAGTGCGGCTGGCGCTGCACTATTCCGGGCCGCTGCTTTTGTGGATTGCGAAGAATCATCCCGAATATTTCGAACGCATACGGAAACTCGTGGCTCTTGGCCGAGTGGAACTGATCGGCGGCGGATTTTATGAGCCGATTCTGATTTCGATTCCGACCACAGATCAGGTGGAGCAACTGAATCGCCTGGCAACCTACCTCGAACAGCATTTTGGCAAACGGCCCACGGGTGCGTGGCTGGCGGAGCGCGTGTGGGAATCGCAGCTTCCGGGCTCGCTGGCGGAGGCGAATGTGGCGTACACGCTGGTGGACGATTTGCCGTTCATCGCTGCGGGATTCGAGGCGGAAGAGCTGTTTGGAGCATACATTGCTGAGGATCGTGGCAAGTCGGTCTGGTTATTTCCCGGGCTGAAGGATTTGCGCTACCTGATTCCGTTCCGCAAACCCGGGGAAACGATCGCGTATCTGGAGAAGGCTGCGCATGTGCATCCCGGTGGCGCCGCCGCTTTCGGCGACGACATGGAAAAATTCGGCTGCTGGCCCGGCACGTTCAAGCATTGCTACACGGACGGCTGGCTGGAGGAATTTCTCTCCGCGCTCGAGGAGAATTCTTCGTGGCTGAAGACGGTTACGCCCGGCGATTTTATGTCCAGCCACCTGCCTCTCGGCCGCGCCGATCTCCCGGCCGCTTCCTACGCGGAGATGATGGAGTGGGTGTTGCCGACAAACACGCGGCAAAAATTCTTTGCATTGGAGAAGGAATTCGCGTCGCGGCCGGATGTGCTGGCGTTTCTGCGGGGAGGCTCCTGGCGAGGCTTTTTCCGCAAATATCCGGAGTCCAACCTGCTGCATAAGAAAATGTTGCGGGCGTCAGCGGCCGTTGCTTCGATTCCCACCCGGCGAACCAGCGTCGAGTACGCCGCGCAAAATCAGGAGGCGCGGGACCGCGTGCTGCGCGGGCAGGGGAATGACACTTACTGGCACGGCGTTTTTGGCGGAATTTACGCCCCGCACCTGCGCACGGAAATCTGGCGCAATTTGATCCGGGCGGAGGCGTTGGCCGACCAACTCACGCCGGGCGGGCTCATGCCGCGCGTGGAACTGGTGGACTACGATGCCGACGGCTCCGCGGAAGTCCTATTCAGCGCGCCGGAATTTCAGGCCCTGCTGAAGCTGTCCGACGGAGCGACTCTGGCGTTCTTTGATTTTCGTCCGGCAAGCGCCACGCTGATCAACTCGATCATCCGGCGTCCGGAGGCATACCATTCACGGCTCCGGGAAGCCGCCAACGCGAAACCCGCTGAAGGCGGCGCGGTTTCCATTCACGACCAAGTGTTGGTGAAAGAACCGAATCTCGAGAGGTTTCTGCGTTACGATCGCTATCCGCGCCATGCGTTCCGCTTGCTGGTTTTTGATCCGTCGCAGACGCAGGTGGATTACGAGGAACTTAGGCTCAAGGAGGTGGCCGCCGCGGCTTCCGGCTCTTACCTGTTGCACGCCTCTTCCGCAAACTATGCGGATTTGCAGTTTTCCTGCGAACTTCCGGAATACGCCGCGGAGGGCGGCCAGATTCCACGGCTGTCCGTCACGAAGCTTTTTCTTTTTGGCCCGACACCGCAGGGATGCGAAGTCAGCTGCGATCTTTCGCTGACGCTTTCCGCTCCGCTGTCGCGTCCACTCACCATGGGGCTGGAATCGGTGATCAATTTTCTGGCGCCGGCGGATGCAGACCGCTTTTTCGAGACGCCGGCCGGCCCGCAATGCCTGCGCTTTTCCGGAGTTCTTCCGGCGCCGCTGCTCCGAGTGGAGGACGGCTGGCAGAAGATTCGCGTCACGCTGCACGCACCCGGTTCGCAAGAATTCTGGGTTGCTCCGATTGAAACCGTGTCGGAATCCGAAGGTGGATTCGAGCGTGTTTATCAGGGTTCGCAGATCCTGGCCGTGTGGCGTCCGGATTTTGTGCGGCACACGTCGTTTTCGGCGCGGCTGCTCTGGCGCGTGGAATCGCTCTAGTCTTTCGCTTGGGCGGCGTCGCTTCCCGGGTTATCCTCGTTTTGGTGAAATTCCCTTTCCAGCCGATGGTTTCCTCGCCGTGGTTGATCTTCTGTGTTGCCCTGCTGCTCCGGCTGAGCTTCCTGTTTTATGAGGCACATCAAGTTCCCATCGAAGCGCTGGCCACCGTACCCTTTCAGAATGAAGCTGGAAGCGTGGCCGCCGCACTCGCCCAAGGCCAGGGATTCTGCTGCGTGTATCACCAGCCGACGGGGCCGACAGCCTGGCTTGCTCCGGTCTATCCATTTTTCCTCGCAGGTATCTTCAAACTCTTCGGCACCTTCACGGTTGCTTCCTTTTATGTGGCGGCGTTGTTTAACTGCGTTTTTTCGGCCCTCGTCTGTTTACCGCTTTCTCTCGCAGCACTACGGATTGGAACTCGCGCCACGGCCGCCACGGCCGGATGGCTCTGGGCCGTGTTTCCCAGCGGCATTCTCATCCCGTTTGAATGGATTTGGGAGACTTCGCTCTCCGCATTGCTAGCGATCACGCTTCTCTGGGCCGCAATTCGCTTGGCCGACGATCCCCGTCGGCGAAATTTTAGTCTGTACGGCCTTTTCTGGGGCTTTTGTCTGCTGGTGAATCCCGCGCTGGGGGCCGTACTCCCATTCCTGCTTCTGTGGATTTATCTCCGGATGAGTTCTTCGCGGCTCCAACGAATTCGTGATATCGCGATGGTCCTTTGCCTAGCGATTCTCGTCTGCATCCCGTGGACCGTTCGCAACGCCGTCCAGTTTCACCGATTCATCCCGATCCGCTCGGACCTTCCCTTCGAGCTATGGATGGGTAACAATCCGATTTACGATCCGCACTCCCGTCAACTGAATCGCATCACACGGTACGAAGAGGTGCATCGGTACTCCCGGTCGGGGGAAGCTTCCTACCTGGAAGAAAAAGGGCGCGCCGCGAAGGAATTTATCCGCACACATCCTGCGCTTGCCCTGCAACTTGCGGCAAGGCGTGCGGTGGCGCTTTGGATGGGAACTCCCGCGCCGTGGCGGGACTTTCAGCGGGCCGATTCCAATCTCGCGCGTTTCATCTTCTTCTGGAATGCCTTAACCATACTGGGCGTCGCTGCGGGACTCGCGTGTCTATTCTTCGCGCGCAGGTGGTTCCTGCTGCCTGTTGCTGCTTTTCCTCTGGCCTTTCCAGTGGTTTACTACGTGACACAAGCTTCGCTGCGCCTGCGTCATCCGTGCGATCCGATCCTCGCGTTGCTGATGGCCCTGGCCGTCACCTGGCCCTGGTTGCGAACCGCCTCGCATGCAAATGCAGCTTGACTGCGATACACTTCCGCAAGTCCAATATTCCAAAAATCAGCGATTTAATAATGGTGAATTCATTCGTTTGAGCTCTTACCAATGAACAGCAGCCCGCACCCTTCTTTCCAATCGGTCCACGTTCAACTACTGATCACTATTTTCCTCGCCGTGTTGCTCTGGGCCCTGTACCAGCGCCTGAGAAAGTTGGAGTTTTTCCGCTGGTGGGCCTGGGCGTGGACATGTTCCGCCGTTTTTCTTGCCGCGGCCATCGAGTTGGTCAAAGTTGGCCCCGACTGGACGCCCCTGAAAATCAGCCTGCTGGTGGTGGTTCTCGTTTTTGGGATGATGCAGTCGCTCCTGCTTGCGCTGGGAGGCCTCAGTTGGCGCGTTCCGGAGCGATCGCTGGGAAAAATATTCAGGACCGGGCTGTGGCTTACCCTGGCGCTGTCCGCGATGGCTTTCTGGGTTGGTTACGTCTTGCGCGCACATCGTGACGTGAGCTTCGCCGCGCGCAATCTGCCGCGAACGCTGACCATGATGGCAGCCCTCACCTATTGCTGCATTGTATTTTTCGGGCAGTGGCTCAGGAAGGGATCCTGGGCCGCGCTGATGTCCGCCGCGTTTTGCATGTTTTACGCAATTGACCAGGTCTCTTACACCATCGATTTTGTCGGAATCCTGCGCAAGTATTTCGGCAATGGCGCGGAGATCACACCCAACCCGATCGATTACGTGCAGACTCTTCTTGGTTCGCCGCTTTTCTTCCTGGATCTGGTGCACATTTGCGGCATCTGCCTGGGAATGATTCTTCTTCTGGTGGAACAGTCCCAGTCGGCGGAGCGCAACTTGGAAGTCAGCGAGCGCCGCCGCCGGGGATTGGCCGTTAATAACGTCGAACTCCAGGCGGAAATTGATGAACGCCAGCGCGCGGAACTCGCCTTGCGGGCCAGCGAGGAGCGCGTTTTGCAAATTCTGCAAGGCTCGCCGGTGGCGATCGTGGTTTCGCGGGTTTCTGACCAACGGATCGAACTCACCAACCGGAAATACTTCGAACTTTTCGGCTATGCCCCCGAGGAAGTGCCTGACGTCGAGCACTGGTGGCCACTGGCTTATCCGGATCCAGACTACCGGAAAGCGATTCAGGAGCAGTGGCGGGCGCTTGTGAATCGCGCGAACAGGGCGCATGGCGAATCGCAATCCATGAGCGCGCGGGTGCGGTCGAAAGATGGCAGCATGCGCGAAATCGAGTTTTATTTGTCGCGTGTCGGGGATTCCTACCTGGTCAGCTTCGTGGACCTGACCGCGCACAAACTTTCCGACGACGCGCTGCGCGAGAGCGAAGCAAAGTTTCGCCTGGTGGCCGAGACTGCCCCCTGTGCCATCTGGATTTTGCAGGGAGAAAGGCTTGTCTACGTGAATCGGTATGCGGAAAGCCTCAGCGGCTACTCGCGGGAAGAGCTGTTTTCCATGAACCCGTGGGTCCTTGTGGATCCGGAATTTCGCGCCATGGGCGAACAACGTTCCAACGCGCGTCTCCGCGGGGAAAATCCCGAGCCCCGCTACCAGTTCAAGATACTGACGAAATCAGGAGAAATCCGGTGGCTGGATTTCTCGGGCGCGCGCACGAATTTTGAGGGGAAGCCCGCCATCCTGGCGACTGCTTTCGATATCACGGCGACTAAACGCGCCGAGCAACAACTTCTGGAACGCACCATGTATCTGGATGCTTTGATCGCCAACAGCCCGCTGGGCATCGTGACCAAGGACGAGCAGAACCGCGTTGTGTTCTGCAATCCGGCATTCGAGCGGATGTTTCACTACTCGCAGAACGAACTGCAAGGCAAGGATATCGATAACATCATTGCGTCGCACGACCTGGAAGATGCCAGCCGCCTGACGTTTGCGATCCGCGGCGGGGGAGTGGTCCACGCTACCACACAACGCCTGAGAAGAGACGGCACGTTGATCGACGTGGAACTGCACGGTATCCGCGTTTTCTCCGGAGAAACGTTTGTCGGAGCCTTTGCCATTTATCAGGACATCACCGAGCGCCGCCGTTCGGAGGAAAAACTACAGGCTTTGCGGAACCGTCTCACCCGGACGCAAGAGGAAGAACGTTCGCGAATTGCCAGGGACCTGCACGACGACATAGGCCAGCGGCTGGCCCTGCTGAGCATCGATCTGGAGCAAATGAAGCGTTCTTCGCAGGAGGCCGGCTCGGCCCTTGCCAGGGAACTCGAGGCCTTGGTGCGGACGGCCAGCGAGATCACTTCCGATGTGCACAACGTTTCTCGCCGCCTGCATCCTTCGCAGGTGGAATTGCTGGGCCTGGCGCCCGCGCTGAATAATTTTTGCAGGGAATTTGCAAACCGCAATTCGATGCGGATTCAATTTACCAGCGCCTGCCTGATCGGCAAAGTTCCCGAGGAAGCTTCCCTGTGCCTTTTCCGCGTGGCCCAGGAAGCGATTCGAAACGTCCACAAGCACAGCGGATGCCGGGAAGCGTTTGTCGAACTCGACGAAATCTCCGGCTCGCTGCGCCTGCGGATTTCCGACCGGGGAAGCGGCTTTGATCCGACTTCGGCGGAGGCATCGCAGGGGTTGGGACTCCTGAGCATGGAGGAGAGGTTGCGTAGTATAGGCGGCGAACTATTCGTGCACTCGCGGGCCGGCGGCGGTACCTGCATCGAAGCGTCCATCCCCGCGACTCAGAACGTCACGGTGTAGCGCCCGCGACGATCCTGCCGGGTTCGATCGCCTTCCACCGCTGGCGGCTCCGCTCATCCTCTGCTAGAGTTTTCTTTCAGCTTGTGGAGACCTCAATGCCGATTCCCAAGGAAATTTTGGCCATACTTGTCTGCCCGGTGTGCAAGAAACCTCTGCATCCAGCACCGGACGATTCGGGCTACAAATGCGAAGCGTGCAAGCGTTTTTATCCCGTGCGCGACGGCATTCCCGTGATGCTTCCCGAAGAAGCGACCATAGCGCCCGAATGACTCGCCGCTCGCCAGCCGACATGAAGTCCCAAATCGTGAATAGCGTGCCTCGACTCAAGCGTCTTCTGCCGCGGTTCCGCAAACTGCGCATTGGCGTGCTTGGCGATCTGATGCTGGATCGCTATGTCTGGGGAAACGCGAATCGTCTGTCGCCTGAAGCGGCAGTTCCCGTTGTTGATTATGTATCGGAGCAGGATTGCCCCGGCGGGGCTGGCAACGTAGCGGTCAACATCGCCGCGCTTGGTGCTCAGGTGGAAGTGTTCGGCGTAGTCGGCGGGCAAAAAGGCTGGGGTCGGGGCGAGAACGCCAAGAAGATGGCTGCGGATGAAGCCGGCGCGGCACTTCACGCCTGCCTGCGCAAGCTGGGCATCGGTGATCGGGGAATAATTGCCGATGTGGATCGCTTAACCACCCTCAAGACGCGCATCATTGCGAAGCACCAACACATTGTGCGCATCGATCACGAGCGCCGCGATACGGTTTCCCCACAGACGGAAGAGAAACTCTTTCGCCTCTTGGTCGCTGCTCTTGAAAAGTTTGATGGACTGGTGCTTTCCGATTACGACAAAGGACTCCTTGGGGATGGATTTGCGGATCGCGTGCTCAGCGCATCCGACCAGTTGAAGGTCCCGGTGTTCGTGAAGCCCAAAACTTCACGACTCTATGCCTATCGCGGTGCCCGGGCGATCGTGTGCAACGCAGAAGAAGCGGGCCGTTACGTGGGCCGCACGCTTTCCGATGTGAAATCCGTGGAAGAAGCTGGCCGGGCCTTGCTTCCGCACTTTGGCTGTGCTTCGGTAGTGATTACACGCGGCGAAAAGGGAATGAGTATTTTTGAGGAAGCTTCTCCGCGGACTCTGCACATTGCGGCGACGAACTTCGAAGTGACCTACGCGCGCGTCGGACGGCCAGGAATTGATCGTAGCGCGGCCGGCCGCCAGGTTTTTGACCGCACTGGAGCAGGAGATACGGTTTTGAGTGTGTTGTCGTTGGCCATCGCCGCCGGCGCGCCGCTGCCGGATGCAGCGCTGCTGGCTAACACTGCTGCGGGCGTCGTTGTCGGCAAACTGGGAACCGCAAGCGTGTCGCCGGATGAACTTGCCGCGGCGCTTGACGAAATCCACGCGTAGTCTCTCCACGCAAACCGGCGGAAAATCTGTTCGATGTCTCCGAAACTGGCGTCGGATCTAAGTTCCAGAAAAACTACGGCGGGAAGCTGATCGACTTGTCTGAGGGCAGAATCCACAACGGAACGACGCGCGTTTTCCGGCTTTTTTCCCCATCCGAGGCATCTGGCATAGGTGAAAACGGGCTGATTGCGACATCCACCTCGATCGAGTCGCTCTTCTTCGGCGCTTTTGCGCCCATAATCTTGTAACTCTTCACCGGTCCGTAATATCCACCTGGCCCCCAATCTGCCGCAAAGTCGCTCAGCCTGTATGTCGCCGAGGGCTTCCACAACTCGTAGGCCTTGTTCGTGTCGCCGGCGACCAGGGCGTCAAAAAAGTTCGCGGCCGCCTTTTTCTCGGGGTAATAGCGAAAGGTGAACCACAGCACGACGGCAAGCGTGAAGGCCAACGCAGCAACCGTGAAGAGCATGACGCGCGACTTTTGCGGCTTTTCTACCGGTGGTTCGAGAAGCGACATTCGGTTGTCTCCGCCGTCTACGGCTCAAATCCCACGAACATTGCGCGCTGCCCTAGAATGTTACAAGAGCAGGCGGACGCCCGCAAAGTCCCTCTTTAGTTGGACGCCGGTTTTTGCGAATTGGTTCCGTTGCCAGCCGCGCCCGTGTTGGTGAACCGCGCCTTTATCCGGCAAGCGCGCCGCTCGAGCCTTCCGGCAGCTCAATCGCATACTTGGTTCGGGCTTTTTCGCGGTGTATTTCCAGGGCGAGGTCGATTAGCTTGTCGATCAGTTCGCGGAAGGAAATGCCGGAGGCTTCCCACAATTTGGGATACATGCTGATCGAGGTGAAGCCTGGGATGCTGTTCACTTCGTTGAGGAAAATCTTTCCACCCTTCTTTTCAAGGAAGAAATCGACGCGGGCCATTCCGGAGAGTTCCAGCGTGCGGAAAGCTTCGACGGCCAGCGCCTGAATCTTTTTCATTTGCGCGGGTTTCAGGTCCGCGGGGATCACAAGTTGGGTCCCGTCCTCCAGATACTTCGCGGTGTAATCGTAGAATTCGCGGTGCGGAATAATCTCACCGGGCACGGATGCCTGCGGCTCGTGATTGCCGAGGACAGAGACTTCAATTTCGCGGGCGCTCACGGCTTTTTCGACCAGGATTTTCATGCCGAATTCGCACGCCAGATTCAACGCAGGGGCCAACTCGGCGGAATTGTGCACCTTGGTCATTCCCACGGAAGAGCCAAGAGTCGCTGGTTTCACAAAAACCGGATACTCAAACTTCGCTTCAATTTCCGCCTGCACTGCGGCCGGTTCCTTTTCCCAACGCCAGCGCAACACCGTAACCCACGGCACAACGGGAATCCCCGCTCCTTCACAAAGGCGCTTGGAAACGTCCTTATCCATCCCAATCGCCGAGCCGAGAACGCCGGCCCCGACGAAGGGAATATCTGCAAGCTCCAGCATCCCTTGAATGGTGCCGTCCTCGCCGAACGTGCCGTGCATGACTGGGAAAATTACGTCGAATCGTTGCGCACCCGCTCCGCGATCCAGAGGCACGATGGCGGCTTCTGTCGGATCGGCCGTCAGCATCACCCGCCGTCCGCCCTTCAGGATGTCGGGCAGCAGCTTTGCCGCGCCTTCACCGATCAGCCAATGCCCGTCCTTGGTGATGCCGATGGGCACAGGCTCATACTTGTCCGGGTCCAGGCCGCGAATGACGGATGCGGCAGAAACCAGGGAAACTTCATGCTCTCCGGAGCGGCCGCCAAACAGCACGCCAACACGGAGTCTTTTCTTTTTGTCTAGGGTCACGAATCGTTCCTGTCTTGCTGGGCCGAGGAAGCAATCATTTTAACTAAGAATTCAGTTATAAGTGGAAACGCCAAAAAAGGGAAAAGGGGAGTCGCTCGGACGTTGCGGAAGCGGCAACGGCTGGATGCACAGTCCCGCCATATTTCGCGCTTGAAATGCCAAATTACAGGATTTTTTTGCCAAGTGCGGAGAGGACGAGTTCCACGCCGAGCAGCGCCGTGCGGTTGTGCTCGTCGATGACCGGATTGATTTCGACGACTTCCATGGACACCATAGCTTCGCTGTCGGCGATCATCTCCATGGCAAGGTGCGCTTCGCGGTAAGTGACGCCGCCGCGCACCGGCGTGCCCACGCCGGGTGCGTCGCTCGGGTCCACAAAGTCCATATCCAGGCTGACCGCGATGCCGTCCGTGTCGTCCATCGCAAATTTCAGGGCGTCGGCCATCACTTCCCGCATGCCGCGCTCGTCAATTTCGCGCATGGTGAAGGCTTTTACGCCAAGCTTCTTGATGAACTTCTTTTCGTGGGAATCCAGATCGCGGACGCCGACGAGGACCACATTCTGCGGTTCGATTTTGGGCTTGTAGCCAAAAAGATCGTAAAGCTCGGGGACGCCGTAGCCCAGGATTCCCGCGAGAGGCATGCCGTGGACGTTTCCAGATGGCGAAGTCTCCGGAGAGTTCATGTCGCTGTGGGCATCCAGCCAGATGCAGCCAATCTGCTTCTTTTCTTTCTTGAAATGCGCAGCAACTCCGCCAACGGAGCCAGCTGCGATCGAATGGTCCCCACCAAGTACGAGAGGGAGCCATCCTTCCTCAATCGATTTCTGGACCGCCGTGCCAAGGTCCTTGCAGGCGTCCGTGATTTCCTCGACATACTTGGCACGCTTTTCGCCGATCGGCATCTCTTCGGGCTGCTTTACGGAAATGTTGCCAATGTCCTCCACCGGAAGGCCAAGTTGCTTGATGCGCGCCTGCAAACCGGCAACGCGCAGGGCCGAGGGACCCATGTCCACGCCGCGGCGGCTGGCGCCGAGGTCCATGGGTACGCCGATAATGCGAATCTTTTGAGGCATGAAAAGGCTCCGTGACCGGTGACTCGTGGCTGGTGACTGCGATTGGCGCTCTCCACGCGGAGAATCAGCCATCACTAGTCACCACCCACCAGTCACTTTGGTTCAGGCTAAGAACGAATGGTTGAAACAGCCGGGATGCTACCGCAACTACCCCGGATTAAGGATATACCCGGTAAATCATCCGTGGGAAGGGGATGACCTCGCGGATGTGCTCGGTGCCGCAGATCCAAGCCACCGTACGTTCGAGGCCGAGGCCGAAACCGGCGTGGGGAACACTGCCGTACCGGCGCAGGTCCAGATACCACTGGAACGACTCTACTGGCAAATTGTTCTCTTTCAATCGCTTAACGAGCAGATCGTAGTCGTGAATCCGCTGGCTGCCTCCAATGATCTCACCATAGCCCTCAGGAGCGAGCATGTCGAAGGAGAGTGCCAATTCAGGACGCTGGGGATCCGGTTGCATGTAGAAGGCTTTGATTGCCGTGGGGTAGTGGTGAACCATCACCGGGCGGTCAAAGCTGCTCGAAATGATGGTTTCTTCGTCGCCGCCGAAGTCGTCCCCAAACTTGGCGGGGTTGCCATTTTTCTGAAGGACGCCGACCGCTTCCTCGTAGGTGATGCGCGGGAAGGGGGGCTTGATGTTTTCCAGCTTCTTGATGTCGCGCTTCAGGACTTCCAGTTCGCGGGGCCTGTTTTTCACCACGCCCTGGACGATGGCGCTGACTAGGCCTTCACCAAGGTCCATCATGTCGGGGAGTTCGGCGTAGGCAGCTTCCGGCTCCAGCATCCAGAATTCGGTGAGGTGCCGGCGGGTCTTGGATTTTTCCGCACGGAAAGTTGGGCCAAAGGTGTAGACCTTGCCGAGCGCCATGGCGGTGGCTTCGATATAAAGCTGGCCACTCTGCGTCAGGTAGGCCTTCTGGTCGTCAATATAGTTCACTTCGAACAGGGTGCTGGTGCCTTCGCAGGCCGCAGGTGTGAACATGGGCGCGTCGGTGAGGGTGTAGCCCTCTGAGTCCATGAAATCGCGGGCGGAACGGACGGCTTCGGCGCGAATGCGCAAAATCGCAGCTTGGCGAGGCGTGCGAATCCATAGGTGGCGCTGGTCGAGCAGGAAATCGACGCCGTGCTCTTTTAGCTGGATGGGAAAGGGCGTGGCTTCGGAAACGCGCTGGACGATTTGAATTTTGGTGACGCCCATTTCGTAGCCCCCGGGAGCACGCTGCTCAGCCCGGATCTTGCCGGTGACGATGACGCTGGACTCCTGCGTGAGCCCCTTTAGCGCTTCGAAAGCCTCGGGATTTTCCTTGAGCGAACAGACGCCTTGAATGATTCCTGTGCCGTCGCGAAAAATGGGGAAGACCAGCTTGCCGGATTCGCGAATGTTATAAAGCCAGCCGCGGATGGTCACTTCCTGGCCGTCATACTTGCCTGCGTTTTCAATGGTGATCGTGGTCATGGTGAGCTTCTCTATGAAAACTCCAAATAATTAGTCTAGCAGAGAAGCGCAGAGCCTTCCTTGATCGGGCGGGAGAATCTGTTCAAATCGGCAAAATGCGGAACTCGGGACGGCTCCAACCTGCGCTCCGACAGGTAAATCCAGTTGTTGAGTTGGACAGAGAAGCGTGGGGCTAAAGCGACTGTAAATCTTCTTCGAGGCGGTCGAGGGATTTTGCGGCGGCAGTGATCTGGTCGGGGAGGCTTGGGGCATCGGGGCCGGTCTTTTCCTTTAATTCCAAAGTGAGCGGAATCTCGCTATCGGGCAGCGAGCGGAAGAGCTTCACTGCGGCGGGCCAATCGATGGAGCCATCGTGCGGCGGAAGATGCGCGTCCTTGTCGCCCAGGTTGTCGTGAATGTGCGCGCTCGCAATGTGCTCGCGCATCGCTTCAAAACTTGTGGCGACCCGCTCGTCCACAGGGCCGTCGGCCAGGTGAGCGTGGCCAATATCGAAATTGAAGCGCAGTCCGGTGAGCCGTGTCTCCTCGACGAAGGCGCGCAGGTAGGCAGGCTCGCCCATTTCGCTCGTCGTGTTCTCTACGCAGATCGTGACGCCAACGTGCTTGGCGTGAAGCACCAAGTGCTCCAGGGAACTGAACGCTGCGTCGCGTTTGCGTGGGTCGGCCGTATCGCGGGGGCCGCCCATGTGCAGAATCATCCGGGAGAAGGGAAGGTTCTCGGCAATATCAATGGCGCGCTTCAGCTCGTCCATGGCCTCGATGCGCCGAACGCGCTCGACCTCAGTAATGGAAAGGGGAGTTCCACCCTCGCGATTGGGGCCGAAGTCGCGGCTCGTTGGCGCGTGCAGCGAGGCAAGTTGCAGGCGGTTGTCTGCCAGAATATGCGCCATCCCACGGACATCCTGGGTGACGGTGTAGTCGAAATGGCCCCGGTTCGCAAAAAGCTCGATCGCCTGAAAGCCCGCGCCATGCACCAACGCCAGCAACTCTGGTGTCAGCTTCTTGGATACAAAGAGATAGGTCGAAAGGATTCTTTGCATAAGCTAGAATTTTAACCGCAAGCGAGGCCGGTTGGCGAAGAGGGCTGGGCGAGAATGGTGAGGATGAGTTAACAGTTCTTACGGTTTATACCGCCGCCAGAATTGGGGAAAGCTGGAGATCCGACCGCTGAGGTCGAGCAGAGCGTCGACCACGGGAGAAGAACATGATGATGAAAACCATCTTGGGGAGAGCAGTCTGTCTGTCGTTTCTGTTGGGTGCGGCGGTCTTTGCCCAGAAACCACCCGAAGGAATTTGGGAAGGCTATGACGGGGAATGGATCCATGTATCTCAACAGCTCATCGCGCTGGCCGAGGCGACACCGCCGGAGAAATTTGCGTGGCGCCCTGCCCCAGGAGTCCGCTCCACAAGCGAAGTTTACATGCATATCGCGATAGCGAATTTTTATTTGCTTAGCGTGACCGGCCCCAAAATGCCCCCTGACCTCAAACAGAGCATGGAAAAAACGGTGACGTCCAAGGCAGAAGTTATCGGCTGGCTGAAGCGTTCCCTGCAAGCCGTGAAAGAGGCGCACTTGGCGGAGAAGCCTGACAACTTGCAGCGCAAGGTCCATATCGCGGACCGGGACGCGACGGTAGATGGAATGTACTTGCGTATCATCGTTCACGCGAACGAGCATATGGGGCAATTGATTGCCTACGCCCGGATGACTGGGGTTGTGCCGCCTTGGTCGAAGGAGTGAAGAGAAGACCATATACAAACGCTGCCCCTTCACCTTAATGGTCGCAACTTGACTGCAAAGTGTATTTGTCAGTAGCCGATGGCGGAGCCGTCATCGCGCGGGTCGGCCGCGCCGCAGCGTTCGCCAGTCTTGGGGTCGATGCCAATCGCGTTGACCAAGCCGATGTGCCCTTTGCGCTTCACCGTATAGCCGCGCGCTTTCATCTGCTCTTCCATTTCCGGTGAAAACAGTTTTTCCATCACCACCTCGTCCGGCATCCACTGGTGATGGAAACGGGGAGCGTTAATGGCCGATTGCGCGTCCATGCCGAGGCGCATCCAGTTTAGGACGGTGAGCAGCGTTGCCGAGATGATGGTCGGGCCGCCGGGAGAACCAGTCACGAAGCTAAGCTGCCCATTGCGAAGCACGATCGTCGGCGTCATCGAGCTCAGCGGCCGCTTTCCCGGCGCTATGGTATTTCCCTCCGATTGAATCAAGCCGAACAGGGCATTGGGCACCCCGGGTTGCGTGGTGAAATCGTCCATTTCGTCGTTCAAAAGAAACCCCGCGGACGAAGTGACGTGCGAGCCGTAGCTGTCGTTGAGTGTGGTGGTGCTGGCCACGGCGTTTCCAGTCGCGTCCACAACCGAGAAATGTGTCGTGTGCGGGCCTTCGCCGAGGCTGATGATGGTATTCGGCGCGGCGCTGGCGCTCAAGCCCTGGTTACAGACGTGAGGGTTCCCCGCGTGCACGTCCTTGCTGGGTGTGGCGCGATCGAGATCGATGGTGGAGAGGAGTTCCCGTGCGTAACAGGGATCGCTCAGTCCGGCGACCGGAACATTGCTGAAATCTGGATCGGCAAGATACGCCGCGCGATCGGCGAATACGCGGCGCATCACCTCCACGACCATGTGCACGCTCTGTGGGTCGTCCCAGCCCTTCAGAGGGACGCTCTGCAACATGTTCAGGGCCTCGATCGCGGCCACTCCGCCGGAGCTTGGCGGAGGAGCGGACAGCACTTCCCATCGCTGGCCGTCCGATGTGTAACTGCCATGAAGAGCTTCGCGAATCTTCGGTTGATAGTGGGCGAGGTCGTCCAACGTGATTAATCCGCCGGAAGCCGCCATGTCGCTCGCAAGCATCCGCGCGGTTTTGCCCCGATAAAACTCGGCAGGGCCTTTTTTCGCAATTCGCTTTAGTGTCGCAGCGAGAATCGGCTGGCGGAGAATATCGCCCGCGCGATACATCTTGCCGTCGTTCAGGAAAATGTGGCTGCTCATCGAGAACTGCTGCAGGTCCGCGCGTTCCTCCGCAAACTCACGAACTAGTTTTTCACTGATGGGAAACCCCTGCTCGGCGAGTCGGATGGCGGGCTGCATCACCTCAAGCAGTTTCATGGTGCCGTGGGTTTTTAGAGCCAGAGCAAGGCCCGCAACGGTGCCAGGTACGGCTACGGAGCGATAGCCGATTGTGGAAGCCTTCTCGTCGAGCTTGCCGTCGGGCTTGATGTACATGTCGCGGGTGGCTTTGCCTGGAGCCATTTCGCGGTAGTCGAAGAAGGTGGTTTTTCCGCCCGCCAGTCGAACCAACATGAATCCACCGCCGCCGATGTTGCCGGCTGCTGGTTCGACCACCGCAAGGGCGAATGCCGTGGCGACGGCGGCGTCCACCGCATTGCCGCCGCGCTTCAATATCTCGACCCCCACCTGTGAGGCGAGCGGTTCATCCGTGGCCACCATGCCGTGCGTGGCGCGAACTGGTTCGCGGGGCCACTCTTTGGGAATATCAGGGTGATCGCGGAATTCCGCGGCCGTCTGACCGCACGCGTGAAATGAGGTGAAAGCGAAAAGAAATAAAGACAGAGAAAAAGGAAGAATTCTTGTACGCATGGCGAAGAAATGACACTAAGGGATTCGACAAAATGCGTCAAGTCGCCGAAGCGAATTGGATTGCGGCGGTTCGGGAACGGATCGCCGCACCAGTTAAAAACCATTGCGTCGTCGAACTAAGCGGTGGCTGCTTTACTCTGAGGCGCAGGAGTTAGCAGTCGTAGCCGTGGTAGCTTGCGGAACCTGCAATTCGGCCGTCTCTCCTGCGGGATTGCCCAGTGTGACGCGCACTTCCTGGATTTTGCAGGTTAAACGCCAAAAATTGCGTGGTTGTGCCGGTCCCGTCGCCCTGGTTCCCTTGAGGGATCGTCCCATTCAATCCGGTGAAGGAGACAGAAAGTTCGGTCAACTGAAAGCCAGGCGAAGTCGCCGGCGTTTGCGGCGCTGCGGCGGGCGCCGGGTTTTGAGTCTGGAACCGGGTGGCCAGCAGGAAATTTGTTTGTAAAATGCTTAGTCGCAATTCATAAAAAGGGACTTTCTAATGAGAAAAAACTTATTGTTGTTGTCACTCTGCGTGGTGGCGAATTTGACGATCATGGCGATGTCCTGCCCGGCGCAGAGCGTCTCAACTTCCGACCTCGACGCCTATGTGGCGCAATCGATGAAAACCTTTGCTGTTCCAGGCATGGCTATTTCGATTGTGAAAGACGGCAAGTTGATTCTGGCCAAGGGCTACGGCGTGCGAAAGTTGGGTGAGACGGCGCTGGTCGACGAGAATACACTCTTCGGCATCGGATCCAATACCAAAGCATTCACGGCCGCGGCGATGGCCATCCTGGTGGACGCAGGAAAACTGGACTGGGATGATCCTGTCTACCAGCGCTTGAAGGGTTTCCAGATGTACGATCCGTATGTTTCCCGGGAGATGCGCGTCCGTGATTTGCTGTGCCATCGCAGCGGATTGGGCTTGGGCGAAGGGGACTTGATGTTTTGGCCGCAGACCTCATTCACCCGGGAAGAGGTGGTATATCGCGTACGTTATCTGAAGCCGGAAACCAGCTTTCGCAGCCGCTTCGCGTACAGCAACCTGATGTTCGTGGCCGCCGGGCAAGTGATTGCGGAAAACAGCGGCAAGAGCTGGGACGACTATCTGCGTGAAAAGATATTTCTACCCCTCGGAATGAACACGACGAACACTTCTACCAAGGCCCATCGAGCCGGGGACAACTGGGCGAGTCCACATTCGAAAGTGGACGGCAAGCTGCAAGCGATACCGTTCGAGAATCTGGACAACGCGGCCCCGGCAGGGTCGATCAACTCGTCGTCGGCGGAGCTCGCCAAATGGGTTGCGTTGCAATTGAATCACGGAAAGATTCCCGGATCGGAGAAGCAGATATTCAGCGAGAAGGCGTCGGGAGAAATGTGGGTGCAGCAGACCGTCATTCCCGTCAGCGGACGTAGCCCCGGGGATTTAAAGGAACTGCGGCCGCACTTCACGGGCTACGGGCTGGGATGGTTTCTGCGCGATTACAAGGGGCGAAAACTAGTGGGACACTCCGGCGGAGTAGCGGGGTTCGTGACGCGGGTTCTGCTGGTGCCGGAAGAGAATTTGGGAGTTGTGATCCTGACCAATGCTGAGGAGGATCTGGCTTTCGAGGCGGTGCTGTATCACATTCTCGACAGCTATCTGGGCGGGGCCACCGCGGACTATATAGGGGTTTTTAAGTCCTACGAGGACAAACAGCAAAAAGAGGCGGAAGCCACGATGGCCAAAGCTGCGGCATCCCGCGCAGCCGATTCCAAGCCATCGCTGCCGCTGGAAAAATACGCTGGCGACTATTCAGATCCCTGGTACGGCTTGGCGACGGTTCGCTCCGAAAACGGAGGCTTGCTATTGAAGCTGGCGAGGACCGAGAAGGGGTTGGCGGATCTCCAGCACTGGCAATACGACACGTTCAAAGTTCATTGGCGCGACCGCACCGTGGAAGACGCGTTCCTGACGTTTGCATTGAAGCCGGATGGCTCCATCGAGCACTTCACCATGGTCGCGGTATCGCCGTTGGCGGATTTCAGTTTTGATTACCAGGATTTGTACTTCACGCCCGTGAAGGCGGCGGAGAAGAAGTAGCTACTCTTCGAGGAATTCGACTTTGGCGGGGCCGGGTAGCAAGCCGGCAGTGGTGCCGCGCTCGATGAGTTCTCGAACGGCCTTCTTGCCTTTTTCGCCGTAGCCCAGCGTCCACTTGTTCACGTACATCCCGACAAATTTGTCGGCGAGCTCCGCATCCATCTCGCGTGCAAACTGCATCGCGTAGTTCAAGGCTTCCTCGCGATGTTCCAGTCCGTAAGAGACGCTGTCGCGGATGGTCTTGGAAATCAGGCGGCCGATGTCCGGCCCGAGCGCGCGGCGCACCGCGTTGCCACCCAGTGGCAAGGGAAGATTCGTCAGTTCTTGCCACCAGATGCCGAGGTCGACCACTTTGTGCAGCCCGAGTTGCGGGAAAAAGAGCTGCCCTTCGTGGATCAGCAGGCCCGCTTCCACCACATCGTTCTTCACTGCTTCGATAATCTTATCGAAGGGCATCACCACGGCTTCAAAATCGGGCTGGTAGAGCTTCAGCGAGAGATACGCAGAGGTCTTCAGGCCCGGGACGCCGACGCGCTTTCCCTTGAGGTCCTGTGGCCGCATCGACTTGGTGGAGACGACGATAGGACCGTAGCCTTCGCCGAAACTCGCGCCGCAATCGAGGAGGATGTATTTGTCACGCAGGGAAGGATAGGCAGCAAAACTTACCGCGGTAACGTCGTAAGTTTCGGTCAGCGCTGCCTCATTGAGGCTCTGGATGTCCGAGAGGATGTGCGTGTACTTATAACCCGGCGTGGGCAGCTTGTGGGTGGCCAGCGCGTAAAACATGAATGCATCGTCGGAATCGGGCGAGTGAGCAAGTTTGATCTCGCGGGGCTCTTTTTCGGTCTTGGATGCCACTTGTCGTGCGGCCATGGGCTCTGGTTCCTCTGACCCGGAATGCGGCACGCGGAGACGACCTCACCATCGGTTCACTCTTCACGGACGAATGAAGGGAAGGTCGATGAGCGTTGGGACTTGCGTGGCTTACGGCCGGGTTTACGTTTGCAAAAGAAAGCCTAACATACCGACCCTTCCCGTTCAAACAACCTGACCAAGCAGCTAAACAGCGGAGACCAGGTGGGCAATCGCGTCTTCGAAATTGACCTTGCCGTCGAGATACGGCTGCCAGTAAATGTTCAGCAGGCGGATATACTCTTCCCATCCGCGTTGAGTGAATTTCTCGCGAAGGTCAGGAGGCATGCGGGACATATTCGTCTGCCGGGGAAGAATCATGTCGCCCGATGGTGGATCGGGCCCAGCCTCCTGCATCACGGGGCGCAGGACTTCACTGGTGGTGTAGAAGATCAAGGCGTGCCAAAGGTCACGGGGAATAGGTTTGTCGCGCTGCCGGCATTCGCGCGTGATGGCGTCTTCCACGGGGATGGCAATGCCGTGAGAAGCTTCGTGGAAGAGCACCTCCAGGGAATCAGGCGCTTGGTTGCGCGGTTCCGTGCTGGAGATGGTCACGCGGAGGGGATCAAGTGTCGTGAAGGCGCCCGCGAAGCTGGCGTAGGCGCAAACTTCCACGCGAATCTTGGCCTTTGGCCAGGTGGATTGGTAAATGTCGGCGAGCCGTTGCGAAAGCCCCACGCCTTGTTCACGGATAAGGGGAGCAACTCGCGAAACCCAGCGGCGGTTTGCGCGATCCTGGTTTGCCCACCAATGGGCCCGGTAAACCGGCGAGGCCGCTTCCAGGATGACGCCGATGTTTCCCGGCAATCCGGCGTCGCAGGCTTTCTTTTTTCGTCCCAGAAGCTCGTCGCAATCCTCAAAATCGCCAAGCTGATTCTTCAAGAGGATCAGATCGATATTGATTTGCGGATCTTTGCCCGCATAGTTCGCGCGGTAGTACGCAATGGCTTGTTCCCAGGTTTTCTGTTCCGCGGCGTTCAAGGAAACGGGATTCTGCTTCAATGCGGGTCCCGAGGTGTTGCCCGCCGCCGCAGCCTTGGCCTCCGGAGTGGATTCGCGCAGACGAGCTTCATGGTAGAGAAACTGGTGGAGATTCACCCAGAAGCCGCTATGAAACTCAAATACCGGCAAGGGGCCGTAGCCGGATTCCACTTCCTGGCCCCGGCAGAGAGGAGCCGCGACAGCCAGAATCAGAGCCATAGTCAACGGCAGCGAGAATCGCAGAAGAGGCAAGTTCATACCCGGAGCGGAAATAGTAACGCAACTCCCGCCGACTACATATTGAGAGTTTGTGGGCTTCAGAATTCACGGTCAGTTTCGGAAAACCAGCGGTCCAAGCGAGCCAACTGTTCATCCTCCACTTTGACAAAGGCGATCCATTCCCAATCCGTAGCTCACGTAGACGACGCGGGCCAATCTGACGAAGATATCTTCGTGATGCGTGATCCGGACGCGAACCTCAGAACCTTGGGGAATCGGATTCAGCGTATCAATGTAGCAACCCGTGCGGCTGATATCCGACCTGCGCGCGCTGAGCTTGGCGCCGCTGGGAAGTTCGACCACCTCTGCGGCCAGAACCATGGCGTGTCGCCGAGCGGACCGCCGCTCCACGGTGACGTCGGGCATGCCTCGTCTCCAGTCAACAAACAGCCGCCTGCTTGCAGGAGAGAGTGTGTGTGTCCCGGCGCAGGAATACCTTGCCGGAACCGGTGTGGATAAACCCATTCTCATTTTTGCTCGGGTTGTCCCGATTCCGAACGGCCTTACGCGGAGAGGGGCGAAACGGTCAATGTTGCGGGTCCGCGGCGGATGGCTCGGCTTCCTCCAGCTTCGGGTCCAGATCGCTGCCCACGGCGCCTTTGTGGTCGCCAGCATGGAGCTGGCCCGTGGTATCACAGAAGAAAGAGCGCAAGCCGCTGCGGCCATACTCCGAGGGAATGGCCGCCACTTCGTACTTGGCCGGCGCACCGGAAGTATTCGCGCCGACAATCACATAGCGGTAGGAGTATCCATCCTTGCGGCCTCCCGCCAGACCTTCGTCCACCAGGCCTGCGCCGTCGCTCTTGGGCGCGTTCTTGGCCGCTGGGCCCAGGGCTTTCAACGATTCGGGCAAACGGGTGTAAGTCTTTCGGTACGTTTCGATGGCCTCGATCAGCACCTTGAGAGAAGCGATCGCCGACTGCTCGTTGGCCTTGATTTCCGCGCGGTCCCATTCGATTTCCAAGGAAGGGAGATCGAGGAACAGAAGTCCGAGAGAGAGGATCTTCCATTGCCCGGCTTCGCGCACCATGCCCATGGTCACGTGGTGCCCGCTGAGGCCGGCGGTGTCGCCGGAGTCTTTCACGGTGAGGGGCAGATAAGCGAGATTGTCGCGAAGTTCCGGCTTCTCAATTTCCATCTGGGTGGTGACTTCCGACGTCTCGCAGAAAACCAGAACGTTTCCCGAGGACTCGTTCTGTGTCCGTGGCTTGCCAGGTTTGTCGAGAAGGACGAATCGCTTCAAAAACGTCTCACGGGCGGGCGGCGTCATGCGGCCAAACGCCTCGGCATTGCGCACGGTGAGCGCCCGCACGAATTCGGTGGAATTCTGCGAGCAGGCGGCCACCAGGGCGTCTCTGAGTATGGTGGAGGGGCTGTCCGCAGGCGGCGATTGCGCGCGCGTGCCGGCCGACGCGGCGGAAAGTAGAATAAGGAAAAGCAGATTGCGGCGGACGAAAACAGGGACCGGAAGATTTTCGAGCACGAGCACTAATCCTTCGCGGCTTGCAGTATGGCCGCAAGATTTTGTGTAAACACGGAGCGCGGCATCACTTCCAGGCAACCTGCGGCGCGAGCCTGGGCGGCGAGTTCGGTCTGCACGTGAGATAAGAAGGCCACCACGCGCAACTCCTTCTGAGTTGCGCGCAACCGTTCGATGGTTGCCACGGGCTGGTTGCGGGAGTTCAGATCCACGATCACCAGCTTGGTCGGCGGCTCCAGCAGCGTGAACAACGCGTCCGGGTTGCTGGCCACCTTGAATTCGATTCCCAGTTGCTTGGCCGTTTCCGCGACCTTCAACTGGAAGAACAGATCGTCAATCAAGGCTGCTACGCGGCCCATGCGGATTTCTCCTTGTCTTCGACAACATCAGCTGGGGCTTTCCCCGGCAGCCTTCGAAGTATTACAATCAGCGTGCCCCCCTAAGGACCTTGATGCAAGCTCTTTCACCAGCCTCTTCTTTATTGCAGCCACCCGTATCTTTGCTGGAGAAGACCCCGGCAATCCTGGAATTGCTTCTCCGCGACGTTCCCGCCGATGTCCTCGACTGGAAGCCCGCCGCGGATCGCTGGTCGATTACGGAAGTTTTGGCGCACCTGCTGATGATCGAGCAGTTGTACGGGGATCGCGCCAAGCGAATCGTCGTGGACAACAATCCCACGCTGGCAAAGTACCTGGAACCCGACGAAAACCAGCTGCGAAAGAAAACTACGAACCAGTTTCTGAAAGAGTTTGTGGCGCTGCGCCAGGCGCATTATTTCTTCTGGCACGGCATCCCTTCTTCCGCCGCATCGCGCACCGGCGTTCATCCGGAGATGGGAGCCGTCACTCTTTTGCAATTGCTCAACGAACTTGCTAATCATGATCTGGGGCATTTGCGGCAGATCGCCGAGCTGTACCGCGCGACCGCGTTTTACCCGCATGCCGGACCGTTTCAGAGATACTCGAATCCCAAGCCATGAGCGAACATCCTGAAGATCTGCGATTGGCCGGGGCGGGAGCGCTGGACGTCACGCTCTACTCGCGACCCGGTTGCCACCTTTGCGAAGCCGCCAAAGCCGCGATCGATCCGTTGCTCGCGGAGTTCGGCGCCACACTGCACGAAATCAACATAGATGGCGACGCCGTGCTTACCGAACGATACGGGTGGGACATTCCGGTGCTCTTTGTCGGCACAAGAAAAGTCGCGAAGCACCGCATCAACGTGAAGCAACTCCGCAGGCAATTGCAGGAAGCGAAAGAAATGGCGGGACAATCGCGTCTTGTGATGGCTCGGAAAAAAGGGGCCTAGTGCCCCGCGGCCGGGGTGTGTACGCCGACCGTCTCGTCCGGAACGTCGCCCTTGCGGCCCTTCACCCGATCGTAAACGCTTACCTGGCTCACCGAACCAAGCGCTTCGTTGTAGAACGTCGGCACTCCGAGAGCCGTTCGCAACTCTTCGTTAAACTTCCGCAGGTTTTCAAGGTGCGTCGCCAGCGCCGGCACCTTTAACCCTTCGTCAGTCAAAAGAAATTTCTGGTACCCCGCATCCCACAGCCGCGTGAATTTCCCTTTCAACATGATCGTCGGCAAGACCGTCATGCGAAAGCGTCCGTCGGGTTCCTGCCGGAATTCAGCCCCGCATCCATATTTCTCCACGCGGACAACCCCGCGCGTACTGCCCACGCTGAAGCCCAGTGCCGCCAGGCTGTCGATGGCCTTCTTTTCAAATCGCTCGTTTACATTCCACATGGTGGTTTAAGAATAGGAGAAACGCAGCGGGCTGTAAAGTTGCGATGGGATGGATGCGAACTTTGCGTTGGACCGCAAAATGGGTGCGCATCTAGCGTCTCTCGCAACCTGAAGGTTTGTTCAGTCAATTTTCTTGATGCAGAAACAATGGTGTGGTATCTCATTACCCAAGATTTGGCACCCTCCCCGCGCTTGGGTGCATTGGAACATCGCACGATTCGAAATTGGTTATGACGGAAGTCTTCTGCTCGTGTCAATCGATGCGGGGAAGATGGCATTCCAGGTGCAAAAACTCGATTGGTGATAAGGGGTGTGGAGATGGTTTATTCATTTGCACGTAGACTACTTTTATTTGTTCTTGCCTGTCTGCTTCTGACAGCGCCTCTCGACGGGCAGCAGACTTTGGGAGCAATCAATGGAACGGTGACGGATACTTCCGGCGCGGTCGTACAGGGCGCCAAAGTGACCGTGCGAAACAAAGGTACAAATCTGGAAGTAACACGAATAACCAAGAGCAACGGCTCGTTCGAATTCGTTGACCTGCCGCTTGGTACTTATTCCGTCACAATTGCGAAGGACGGATTCAAGACCGAAATTCACTCGGAAATTCTTGTTCGCGGCGGACTCACAACCACCGTCAACTCCCAACTCGATCCCGGGCACGTGTTTGAAACCGTCACTGTCACCGGCACACCCCTGTTGAATCAAACCGACACCACCAACGGCTATACGCTAGGAAGCGATCTGATCGAGAATATTCCTCTCGGAACCGGAAGTTTCACGCAATTGGCGCTCTTGTCGCCCGGTGTCAGCGCGGATTTCCTCAGCGGGGCCGGCACGAACGCCGGGCTCGGGAATCAGAACATCTTTGCCAACGGCCAGCGCGACACCAGCAATAGCTTCAACTTCAATTCGGTCACTTCTACCAATCTTTTTAACGGGCTATCGTCAAGTTCGATCGGGGAGAGCCGCTTCGTGCTGAACACCAACGAGCAATTTGGCGCGGCAAACCAGGTGCGCACGAACACGTCTGTATTCGATGCGATTGGGCAGGGCATGCCCGCGCCCCCACCCGAGACGATTGAGGAAATTCGTGTGGATACTTCGCTTTACGGCGTTTCACAAGGTGCAAATAGCGGCGCTCACATTGCGGTCGCGACAAAATCCGGCACCAACAATTTTCACGGCGGAGCCTACGAATACCACCAGTCCACGGGACTGGATGCCAACCAGTTTTTCTTCAACGCTGCCGGGATTCCGCGCCAAGCGCTTCACAGAAACGTTTTTGGCGGCACCCTCGGCGGACCCATCAAAAAAGACAAACTTTTCTTTTTCGGCTCCTATCAGGGCCAGCGGATCACCGACGCAACCAATGGTTCGACGCAGTTCGTCAATGTTCCTTGCATGGATCCTACGAATCCTACCCCAGCCACATGCCTTTCCAATGATCGCAGCGCCGCCGGAATTGCCGCGATCGCTGGTGTCAATGCGTCGCAGATCGATCCGGCCGCATTGAAACTTTTGCAACTAAAGACAACGGGCGGTCAATATGTCGTTCCATCGGCAACTCGCTTTAACACCACAGACATCGCGATAGTTAACGGCAACGCCGAAATATCGGGCCCCCCTGGCACCTTCAATGCGGATCAGGTGAACGGAAATATCGATTACCTTTTCAGCACGAAAGATCGGCTTGCGGCAAAATACTACTTTCAGAACGACCCTTCGACCAGCCCGTTTGCCGTCAGTCAGGTTTTCGGCTTCCCGCAGTCTCTCAGAGCCGGGAGCCAGGTATTTTCGTTGGAAAATACGACGGTTTTGACCCCCAACACCACCTGGGAACAGAAATTCGGCTTTCTGCGTGCATTCGCCAATGCGACCACAACTCAGCAGTTCGGCCCATCCGTTCTGGGCGTTAACATTTTGGGAAGTAAATTCTTTCCAGGCATCGCCATTGGGAATGCGGGTTCCCCAACCGGCTTTGGGCTGAACATCGGCCCCTCCAACAATTTCGCCAACGCAGGAGAGTTCCAGAACCACTTTCAGGTGGGCACAAACTATAACTGGGTACGCGGCAGGCACACCGTGTCTTTCGGGTTCAGCGGAGAGTACGGCCAGTTGAACGTCATCAACCGCGAAAACGAAGTGGCTAGTTTCAACTTCAGCACCTTCACGGATTTCGCCACAGGGACCATGGGGGGAAGGAGCGGCGGCGGACTGCTGTTAAACGGGGAGACGAACCGTTACTTCCGCGCCAAAGAAACAGGCCTCTTCGTCCAAGACAGTTTTAAGCTGAAATCAAACCTCACCATAACCGCTGGCCTTCGATGGGACTGGGACGGCCCGTTGGTTGAGAAGAACGGCCGGCTGACAAGTTTTTATGCGAAGAATTACTCGTTTGATTTGCCTTCCGACACGATCAATAACATCGGGCTGGTGGTCGCGGGAAACAACCAGCAATTCTGCGGAATTAAACCGAGGCCTAGCTTTTGCGTCAATGACTCCACGCTCACCGGACGCCAGTGGCTGCTGGAACCACGTATCGGTGTGGCTTGGAGCCCGAGCTTCGTTAAGAATGTCGTGGTGCGCGCCGGTTTCGGTTTGTATGCGGATCGCGGCGAGTTCTTCAGTGAACTTTCCCCCAGTGCGGGAATCGGGATAAGCGGCCCGTTCGGCGTCACCACCCAGCAGCCCTTTACCGTTCCGTTTAACACATCCTGCTCGGGGCAGGGGTGCTTCAGCAACAATCCATTCGGCACTACGCCGCCGCCACCGCCACCCAACAACTTCACCGGTGTCGCCGCGCTCGTGCATAATCTATCGGCATTAAGCGGCTGCGCCGAGCCCGTGACACCCACCTGCTCGCCGACGGGAACCCCGGAATTTGCATATTTGTTCGGGGGATACGATCCGCGCAACACCTTGCCTTACTCCGAGAATTGGACCTTGGACGTGCAGTGGCAACCTCTCAACACTTTGTATTTCGACTTGGGCTATGTGGGCAATCATGGTCAGCATCTGCTTTTGCCCATTCCCTTCAACCAGCCGGGGATTGCAACGCCCACTAATCCGATTAACGGCCAGATTTACTCGTATGGATACCAGGCTCAGGATGCAAACGGAGGGCCGGGAATACTGCTCACCGAGCAAGCGGCGACTACTATTGCTTCCTTTACCGGCGCGGATGGCAACACAGCTCTTCGCGTGCCATTCGTTGGCTACAACCCCAATTCGGACTTCTGGAAAGCCGAAGGAATCTCCAACTATCACGCCCTGCAATTCACTGTGAAGAAGCTTTTTAGTCATGGCCTCACGATCAACGCTTCTTACACCTGGTCGCACGTATTGGACGAGGGAAGCGGAATTTCGGAGGGCCTCTTCTTCAATGGCAACAATCCCCTTCGGCCGAGGTCTGCATACGGCAGCTCGGGGTTCGATCGCACGCACGTCTTTACCATCAATTATGTGTACCTGTTTCCCAAAGTCACGAAATCCGAGCGGTTCCTCAAACACGTTGTCAACGATTGGGGCTTCTCTGGAGTCACCACTGCCGAATCCGGTCTCCCCTACAGCATTTACGATTTTTCCGGCAGCGTGGCCAGTCAGTATTATGGCGCCGGCGACGACTTCATAACCAACCCCTTGCTTATCGTTCCCGGTGGTAGTTTGTCCGATGGGAAGAAGAATATCGCGAGCTGCACAAGCGCGACGGGAGGCGTCGGCGGAGCCATCCAACCCATCAACGCTTGCGCTTTTGGGGTGAATATCAATGCACCGGGGACGAACGGAGTACCTTCTTGCGGACCCACCACCGACAACGCTTCACCGACGGCTGCGTGCGATTACTCCGAAACTGGATTTACGACCGCTCCTCGAAATGCGTTCCGTGGAGCTTTCCAGACACGTTTCGACTTCACTCTTTTCAAAAACTTCAACCTAACCGAGCGGTTTAAACTGCGTTTCGACGCTCAGTTCTTCAACCTCTTCAACCACCCGAGCTTTGATGCACCCAACAGCAACCTCAGTTTGAATCCATGTTTCGGTCCCAACACGCAAACTGCCCCAGGCGGCTTCTCTTGCACGTGGCATGGCAATATTCCTGCCGTGGCAGGCTCGGGGCCGATTTCAGACGGGAAGGTACAGTTCGGGTCGGGAGTCGTGCAGGGTACGCTCGGCAGTCCGCGCCTGATTCAGTTTGCCTTACACCTCACCTTCTAGCCCGTTCCCGGGGCCAAATTCAATCCACGGGATGAGGGCCGCTCCGGCGGCCCTTGTTTTTTTCAGGCGCGGCGACATCCGTTGCACGACGGGAGAGCGGCATGCCGCGCTTTCCTCCAGCGGCTTCCCCGCGTAAAATGGGATTTGGGGAAAAGCCAATGTCAACCAAAACGCAGCCGTTGACCGGCCAGGCGCCGGCAGCGAGCCTCAGCAATGAAGAGATCCTCCGTTACAGCCGGCACCTGATCATGCCCGAGGTGGGCATGGACGGGCAGCTTAAGCTGAAAGCCGCGAAAGTGCTGCTGATTGGCACTGGCGGACTTGGCGCGCCTCTCGGGCTTTATCTCACCGCGGCGGGCGTTGGCAAAATCGGCTTGGTGGATTTTGACGTGGTGGATTTCACGAACTTGCAGCGGCAAATCACGTTTGGCACCAGCGATGTTGGCAAGCCCAAGACCGAGGCGGCCCACGCGCGCTTGAGCAATCTGAATCCCGACATCGAAATCATCACCTATGAAACCCGGCTCACCAGCGAGAATGCCCTCGAACTTTTCAAGGATTACGACATCATCGTCGACGGCACCGACAATTTTCCCACGCGTTACCTGGTGAACGACGCGTGCGTGCTTCTTGGAAAGCCCAATGTTTACGGCTCCATCTTCCGTTTTGAAGGGCAGGTCACCGTCTTCGGCATGCCCGAGGGACCCTGCTACCGCTGCTTGTATCCCGAGCCGCCTCCGCCGGGGCTGGTGCCTTCGTGTGCTGAGGGCGGCGTGCTAGGCGTGCTTCCGGGCATCATCGGCTCGTTGCAAGCCATGGAGACGATCAAGTTGATTCTCGGCCGCGGCGATTCGCTCGAAGGCCGCCTGGTGCTCTTCGACGCCTTGGCCATGAAATTCCGTGAGTTGAAGCTGCGCAAGAATGCCGGCTGCCCGGTGTGCGGCACGAATCGCACCATTCACAAACTGATCGACTACAACGAATTCTGCGGCATCCGTGGCGAGGAAGAACCCGAGAGCAATCTGCACGTGCCGGAAATCACGCCTCGCGAACTAAAGCAGCGCCTGGACCGCGGCGACGACCTCTTCATCCTGGATGTGCGTGAGCCGCACGAATACCAGATCTGCAATCTCAAAGGCCACCTCATCCCGCTCGGGGAACTCCCGCGCCGCGTTCATGAGCTCGATTCCTCGCATGAAATCGTTGCCCACTGCCGCAGTGGCAAGCGTTCTGCCGAAGCGGTGGATTTCCTGCGCAAGGCCGGCTTTCGAAAGATCCTTAATTTGCATGGCGGGATTCTCGCGTGGTCCACGGAAGTGGACCCCTCCGTTCCGCGCTATTAGCGCACAATGCGTGACGCTTAATTCTGTCGCGCTTGCTTGTGTTTCTCCATTCGCGCCGTTATCTTTGAACCGTCTGTAAAACTCTCTGCGGATTTTGTATACGGAGGAATCCTTGGCAGGCACAAAAGTCACCGTTTTCAATAATGGCCCACTGCGTGTGGAAGGCGACTTCTCGGTCGTCGATCAGGATGGTAAGGAATTCGGTTTGGGCGGGCGCACTGCGGTTTCGTTTTGCCGATGTGGGCATACGGGGAATTCCCCTTTTTGCGACGGAACTCACAAGCGAAATGGCTTCGCCTCAGTCGTAGAAGCCCGTGATTTACCCCCAAAACCCTAAGAAACACTGACTCAGCGCAGTTTGAGACTGTCTCAACATGAGACTTTGCCCATCTTCGGCGCGATAGTGCCTAAACCCCTGCTAACTCTCTGGATACATTAGCGATAGTGTTTCAATTGTGGACTGAGACCGAAGCTCCCCATGTCTCGTTTTCAGTCTCAGCCTCGTCCCCAGCTTTTGCCGTACTTCCGTAAATCATTTATTTCCATAGTTTTACAATTGTGTCGGCAACCGACGGAAAAGGGCATGGACGTGCTATTTCCCGCTCTGTCCGGTTTTCTCCGGCATTTGGGGGTTGTTTTGGGCGATAGGGGTCAAATCACGGGGTTCTTCCGCAAAGATCGTGGAAATCTGCCCGCCATTGCCTATGGTGTTGTTGGAGCCCTCTACCTCTTCGTCGTTTATTATTCCCGGCAAACCCACGTTTTTGGGTCTCCCAGCAACTACTTGTATCTAGAGGTGGGCGGCTCTCTCCTTTGCTTCTGCTACGCTGCGAACGCCCTTGTTCGCTTCCGCGGCACGCATGATCGCATTGCGCTGATCCTCGCATTCGGTTTTGTCTTGTCTGGAATGATCGAGACGATCGGCTTTTTTGGCTTGAATAATCTTCTGCGCTCGGGCACGGTCGCTCTCTCTCACGTCCCTATGGGCTGGATGGTCGGGCGCACGATGCTTGCGGTGCTGCTGCTGGCGGCGCTCGCCGTGGAGCGGTTCATTCCCACGGCACGCCAACCCAGCCGCGAAACGGCGGGAGCCCTTTTTGTGGTGGCCGCGGCCGCCTACATCACCAGCGCCGCCTTCATGGCCGCCCCGGCAACCCCGGTGGCCCAGGCCGGCGCATTTTTCTCGCGTCCCTGGGAGCTTTTGCCCGGCGGACTGTTTGCCCTCGCCGCTCTGTTTTTCTACCGCCGCTATCAGACGGAAAAGAAAAATGAGAGCGACGCATCCCTTTACGATTACTCGCTGTTTCTCGTCGCACTTTTGAACGCCGCCTGCCACGCCGCGGCGCTTTTTTCCCAGCGCCTGTTCGACGGCCCATTCTTCTTTGCGGAACTCAATAAAGTGGCCAGCTACGCAATCATGCTTGGCGCCGCTTTGATTGACCAGGCGCGTCTGTTTGACCAGGTGCGTACCATGGCGGTCAGCGATCCGCTCACCGGACTCGCCAACTACCGCCGCCTGATCGCCGTGATCGAATCGGAGCTTGATCGCTCGCGCCGGACTCAACGGCCCTTCAGCATCGTGCTTTTGGACATGGACGGCCTGAAAGCGATCAACGACCGCTACGGGCACCTTGTTGGAAGCCGCGCACTCGTACGCTTGGGAAAAACACTGAAGCACCATTCGCGCGCCATCGATACTCCCGCGCGTTATGGCGGAGACGAATTCGCGCTGGTTCTGCCTGAGGCGCCGAAGGAAATCGCTTCCCGCGTCGCCGCGCGCATCCGCGAGCGCTTGTCCACGGAAAACGAAGAGCCCGCGCTTTCTGTGAGCGCCGGAATTGCCGCGTATCCCGAGGACGGCGACTCCGCCGAAAAACTTTTGGGCGCCGCCGACCGCGCGCTCTACCGCATGAAGCATCGCGGAAATGCCATGAATTCCATCACGCGCATTGCCGCGTGCCTGTGAGGATGACGAACAATGGCCCACAGGAACATTCACCCCTTTCAACGCCGCGAAAGCCGTATTCCGATGGAGATACCCGTCGTTCTCGACGGCCATCGGCACTTGCCCGGCACGGAAGCGACGTTTACGGAAAACGTCAGCGCCAAGGGAGCGCGCGTGGTCAGCGTGCGGCGCTGGGAAACAGGTGCGCCGCTGGTGCTGGCGTCGCGCACGGGAGAATTTCGTTCTGAAGCTCGGGTGGCTTACTGCCATCCGCTGCGTGGCGACGGCTACGCGGTGGGGGTGGAGTTTCTCGAAACAACAGGACGATGGGTAGTCGAATCTACAAATTAGCTTGACGGATCCCGGCGAGCGGACAGGAGGGAACTGCTGGAACATTCTTACAGGGAATACATTACTAGCGCAAAGTTTGTACGTGAAAGCGCCGCACAGGAGGTAAAGGACCTGTTCGGCGCTTTTGCTTTTCTGGTTTGATCATTTCCGCGCACTCCGCGCAGATTTCAAGCTGATTCGATTCTGTCAGTTCCGTATTTCTCCGCTTTTCTTTCGCTCAACGTTCGACTCTGTTCCTCCCCGCGAAACAATCCCGCTTCAGCTGTATACTCGAGCGTTGCCTTGAATTCCAGAAGACCCGGAGGATTTTCGTTGAATATTCTTGTGACCGGCGGTGCCGGATACATTGGAAGCATCTGTTCAGAGGTATTGCTTGACCACGACCATCGTGTAATTGCCCTCGACAACCTTGTCGAAGGCCATCGGGCGGCGGTGCCATCCTCCGCCGCATTCGTGCAGGCCGATTTGGCGGATCGCCAGCAAATTGAGAAAGTCTTCGCCACCCACAAGATTCATGCGGTGATGCACTTTGCCGGCGAAGCATTGGTGGCGAAATCCGTTCGCGAACCCAGCACTTTTTACGCGGCGAATGTCGCCTGCGGCGTCAATCTGCTGGACGCGATGGTGCGCCACGGGGTGGACAAGCTGATTTTTTCCTCGACCGCGGCGACCTACGGCGAGCCGGAGGTCGTGCCCATCCCCGAAGATCACCGGCAGGCGCCGATCAATCCCTACGGAAAATCCAAGCTGCGGTTTGAACAGATTCTTGCGGACTATCGCGGCTACACCGGCCTCAAGTACGTCACCGTGCGGTATTTCAACGCCGCCGGCGCCAGCAAGGAGCGCGGTGAAAACCATCGCGTGGAAACCCACTTGATCCCGCGCGTCCTCGACACCGCGCTAGGCAAGGTGCCGGAGATGGAAATTTTTGGATTTGATTATCCGACGCCGGACGGAACCTGCGTCCGCGACTTCATTCACGTGCTGGATATCGCGGATTCCCACATGCGTGCGCTGGAGGAGATCGACAGCGTTCAGGGCGAGGCCTTCAATGTGGGCACCACCAGCGGCTACTCGAATCTTCAGGTGGTCGAGGTGGCCGAGCGCGTGACCGGCCGAAAAATCGCGCACAAGCTTTCTCCACGCCGCCCCGGCGACCCCGCCGTTCTTGTGGCCAGCAACGAGAAGCTGAAGCGCACGCTCGGATGGGAACCGAAGCACTCATCGCTCGAATCCATCATCCAATCGGCGTGGGATTGGCGGAAGAAATTTCCTCACGGGTATCCGGACTGATCTTTGGGTGAAAACCCGGAGGGGACGGGGCAGGGAACTGTTGATCGCGGTTGGTTCTACTGCTTTTCCCGTGAGGCTTGCTGAATCAACCCACCTAACTTGGTGTACTTTAGCCACACAGTGTGCGCCGCCGAACGCGCGATCAAGAATCCCCGGTAGCCATCCAGAAATCCGGCACCGAGCACGAAATAGCGAAACCAGGTCCAGGGCGTGGCAAACCATTTTGCCGCCCGCCATTCCCTCCGCCCGCTTTCGAACATCGCCCGCGCCGATACCGTGGAATATTCTTCGCTCTTCTGCCGCTGTTCCTGCAGGTTGCGAACCGTATAATGCAGCAAGTTCCCTTGCATGCGCCCAACTGAACCCTGAAACCGCAGCGATTCGTGAATCGCGCCGGAAAAGTGCGCCTTGCGGCGATCGTAGAGCCGCCTTTGCCAGTCCGGATACCAGCGGGAGTGGTGAATCCACGCTCCGAGAAACCACGCTAGCCGGGCTATCTCGTAAACAGGGAATTCCGGTGGCGCAGCTTTCCACTTCAGAATGGATTCCCGCAATTCGCCGCTAAGCTCTTCGTCGGCGTCCAGCAGCAAGATCCAATCTTCGCTGGCCTGAGCGGCGGCAAAATTCTTCTGCTCCGCGTAGTTCGTCCACGCGCGCGTCAAAACGCACGCACCCACGGACCGCGCAATCTCCATCGTGGCATCCGTGCTGCCCGAATCCACCACCACAACTTCTTCCGCGACTCCCTCCGCCGATTTCAGCAACCGCGGCAGGTCGTGCGCTTCGTTCAGGGTGATGACGCAAATGCTTAACCGATTCATCTGTGTTCGGAGAGGCTTCCAGCCCGCGCCAGTATCTCACACGCATGGCGGGCCGCAACGCCAGTGACCGTTATTGATGGTTGGTGGGAATTTACTTGGGTCGGAAGGTGACGCGGATCAGGCTACTGCCGATGCGGAATATCGCGCCTTCCTTCAGCACCGCCGCGCGCGCACGTTCTCCCTCAAAGAAAGTGCCATTCGTCGAATCGAGATCTTTCAAGTTAACGTTGCGCTCTCGCACCTCGACCACGCAGTGATGGCGGGAAATCTCCGGGTCCTCCAGCGCAATATCCGCCCCCTTGCGGCCGATCACCGTCCGTGGTTTGTTGAGCGTGAAACTCTTGTTGGACTGCGGACCGCTTTCCACGGTCAGAATGACATTAAGATTGTCCGGAAGGCGAAGCCCGTCATCAACCGGAAGCAGCCGCAGCCGCTGCGTGGAGGCATCCGCCCGCGCAAAGGAAGGCATCGGCGAAATCACCACCGTTTGATCCACGCTGCGCTTCACTTCCACAATGGTTGTCAGTCCGCATTTGGTGCAGCGGAAGCTGACCTTGGGATGCTTCGCCACGGCATCGTCTTTCAGCAGGTGCTGCTGGCCGCAATGGATACAACCGGTCTGCATATTTCAAAATTACCACGACCCCCGCGGCGGATGTAGCCAACGCCACCGGACCATGCGGCAATGGTTACCGGCCAACCGTCCAGCACTCTTCAGTTATGTTACGATTGAAGTTTCCAAATCAGGCAGGAGAGTGCTTGTGTCCGAACATATTTCGCGTAAAGAGCTCAAACACGACCGGGTCCGGGAAACAATTGAACACGGCGCCGAGGCGGTCCTTTCGCACACGCGCATTGCTTCGATAGCCATACTCGTCGCCATCGTTTTGTTGTCCGGCTATTACGGCTGGAAAATTTATAGCGATCGCCAGGCGGCGCAGGCCCAGGCGGCGCTGGATGACGCGATGAAAATCTTCAACGCGCAGATATTGCTGCCGGGCCAGCCGAGTCTGCCGGGCGAGATTTCCTACATGGAACCGGCGCAGCGTTCGCAGGATGCCGAGGTCCGGCTCGCCGCCGTCGCCGCGAAATATCCCAACACCAGTCCGGGCCGCCTGGCGCGTTACTATTCCGCTCTCTGCCTGATGGATCTGGACAAGCTCAATCAGGCTTCCGAGGAGCTCAAGAAACTGCAAAACGGTTCGGATAAGGAACTCGCGGCGCTTGCTAATTTTCAGCAAGCCCTAATCGCGGAACGTTCTGGAAAGAATGATCAGGCCATCCCGATTCTCCGCGCGCTTTCGACCTCCGGTTCGATCTTGGTTCCAAAGCCGCTGGTGCTGTTGGAGCTCGCCGGCATCCTTCGGCAGACCAATCCGAAAGAAGCGGTCGCGCTCTACGAACAGATCAAGAAGGATTATCCGAACACGAACGTTGCCGATGAGGCCGACCGCGGGCTGGGCGAGCTCGCGCCGCAATCCTGATTCTCCAGCGCCTGCCTGACCTCCGGAGGTTTCGGCAATCGAAACGCTTCGCACCTACGCTCTCTGGGCTTTAGATACGGCAGCCTCTCGCGGCCGGCGGTTTCCTGAATCCGCGCATTCCTACCGCAGCGAATATGCGCGCGACCGCGACCGCATCATCCATTCCCGCGCATTCCGGCGGCTCGAAGCAAAAACTCAGGTCTTCAGCACCCGCTTCTCCGACCATTTTCGCAATCGCCTGACTCACACCCTCGAAGTCGCCCAGATTGCCCGGACGGTGGCCGCCGCCTTGGGCATCAACACCGAACTCGTCGAGGCGCTGGCCCTGGTGCACGATATTGGCCACCCACCCTTCGGCCACGCTGGGGAACGAAAACTCGACGAGCTGATGCGCGCCCACGGCAGCGGCTTCGATCACAACTTGCATGCCCTGCGTATCGTGGAGCACTTCGAGCATCGCTACATCGGTTTTGACGGGTTGAATCTGACATTCGAAGTCCGCGAAGGCATCGTCAAGCATTCGAGAGATTACTCCGCTACCGCGCATCCGGAGTTATCCGAGTATCTGCTCGACTTGCGGCCGCCGCTGGAATCGCAGCTCATCGACTGGGTGGACGAAATCGCTTATAACTCTGCCGATCTCGACGACGCGCTAGAAGCCAATCTGCTCGACTTGGGCGCGCTGCGGGACGAAGTCCCGTTTTTCGCGGACTTCTACGCCAGGATCGAAGCCGCGCATCCCGGCGCCCGCATGCGCCTGAAATTCAACGAAGCCCTGCGCCACGTCATCGATCATCTGGTCAGCGATCTCATCAACAATACGGAAACGCTTGTCGAGCAATCCGGCGCGCGCACCGCGGAAGAAATTCGCAGCGTCCCGCAACGCCTGGCACGGTTCAGCGAAGCAGCCCGCGCTCAAAATGCGCAGTTAAAGGGTTTCCTCTTCGCGCATATTTACAACCATCCGCTCATCACTGAAGATTCCACGCGGTCCGTTGCCTGCCTCGCCGAACTCTTTACCTACTATCTTCAGCAGCGAGACTCGATGCCCGAATCGCAGGAGCAAGCCGCGCGGCAGATTCCACGTCACTTTGTTGTCTGCGATTACATCGCGGGGATGACCGACCTGTTTCTGCTCCGCCAGTATCAGGAACACTTCGGCGCCGTGACACGCAGCGTTCCGCCTTCTCTTGCGTCCTCCTAGCGGCTAGAATGAACCGTTTCCACGGAGTGACGAAAATGTTCGTTCACCGGCCGCTGCTATTGGCTTTCTTCCTGCTTGGTTTCTCCTCCGCGGCACTTCCGCAAATTCCGGGCCTCACCACGCCGCAGCCGGCGCCCGCAGCGAAGTCGGCCTCGGCGGTCCCACCAGACCCGCTGGGCCGCGAAACTCCGCGGGGAACGCTGTTGGGATTCATCAAGGCGGCACAGGAGGAGGAGTACGCCAAGGCGGTGGAATATTTCCAGCCGCCGAGCCGCCGTCGCCGTTCGGAGCAGGATGACGAAGAACTCGCCGCCCAGCTATTAACGATCTTCAATCAGAAATTCGCAGGCGCTCTGGAGCTGACCAGCCCCGACCCGATCGGACGCCTCGACGACGGCCTACTCCCGGACCAGGAGAGGATCACTGGCGCGCTGGGAACCACGGATAAGTTCCCCATCCAGATGATTCGTCTGGCAGACGAGCAGGGGCGCAAGCTTTGGTATTTCTCGCGCAGCACGCTGGACCATGTTCCGGAAATGTACGAATCGCTGACCTTCCCGGAGATCGAGAAACAGATCCCTCAGACATTGGTATCGCACCGGCTCCTGTTTATGCCGCTCTGGCAGTGGATCGCCATTGGGGTTTTTCTGCCCGTCGCCCTGCTTGGCGGCCGTCTGATCACGATGCTGCTTGCATTCGGGGTGAACCGGTCGCGGAAGGCCAGGAATAAGCCGCCGCTTGCGCCGCAGAAATTCTTTCAGGTGGATCCAATCACGCTGACGATCGCGATCGTGTCGCATTACATCTTCGTCGGCTACATCGGCACATCACTGCTTTACCGGCTCTATTACCGCAAGGTTGTGTGGGTTTTTCTGGCGTTCGATTTTTACTGGATCCTTACAAGCATTACCCGGGCGATTGCTTCACGCATCGGTTCCAGCCTGACGAGACGCGGAATGCTGGCCGAGCGCTCCATTGTTTCGCTCATCCGGCGCTTTACCCAAGTTTCTATCTTTCTGCTGGTGACCCTGCTGGTACTTAAGAATCTCGGCGTGGATGTTTCCACGGCCCTCGCCGGCATTGGAATCGGCAGCCTTGCCCTGGGCCTCGGCGCGCAAAAGACCTTTGAAAACCTGTTCGGCGGGGTTTCCATACTTTTCGACAAGGTCATCCAGATCGGCGACACCTGCCGCATCAACAACCAAGCGGGCGTGGTGGAAGACATCGGATTGCGTTCCACGCGCTTGCGGACAGCCGAGCGTACCCTGCTTTCGATTCCGAACGGCATCATGGCCTCGGCCGTTGTCGAAAATCTGCGCTTCCGCGACAAATTCCTGTGCCAGCAGACAATTCGCCTGCGCTACGACCTTTCTCCCGATCACGTGCGCTATGTGCTCGGGCAGATTCAAAATCTCTTAATCGAAGATCCGAAAGTGGAAGACCCATCCGCGCGCGTGAGGTTCCTGCGTTTTGCCGAGTACGCGCTGGAGGTGGAGATTTATTGCTACATCCTGGAGCCCGAATATAACCACTACCTTGCGACACAGGAGCAGTTGCTCTTGAAAATAATGGACGCGATCGAGAAAGCGGGCGCGGTGGTGGCGTTGCCGACACAGACTACGTTTGTCACGCAGGATTCGTGGATTGATCCCCAGAAGGCGAAAGCTGCGGAGGCTGCGGTCGAAAAGGCGCGCGATCCGGGCGTTCCTGGCCTGCGTGCCCAACCGCCCTCGGATTAGCAGAGCGCGAGGAACCAATCGGCTCACGCGTGCTTGGCGTTATTGTGTTCTGAACGTGTTGCAAGCCGCGATCGATCCGCTATTCAATCCTCTGTTGAACCACTCCATCCGCTGCTGCGAGCTTCCATGGGTAAATGTTTCCGGCTGGACGCGTCCTCGCGTCATCTGTTGGATGTGATCATCGCCAACCGCCGCAGCTGCATGCAAGGCGGACTCGACGTCTCCCGCTTCCAGCAATCCGCGCTGCTCTGTCGAGTGTGCCCAGATTCCCGCGAAGCAATCCGCCTGCAGTTCGGTCTTCACCGACAGCGGACGCGCCTCCGCCGGATTGCTCCTCTGCAGTTGTTGCACCTTGCTTTCTATGCCGATGATCTTCTGAACGTGATGGCCCACTTCGTGCGCCAGCACATACGCCTGCGCGAATTCGCCCGGCGCCCCGAACCGTCGTTTCAACTCATCATAAAAGCTCAGGTCGATGTACACCCTCTCATCGGCGGGGCAATAGAAGGGCCCCGTGGCCGATTCCGCTCCGCCGCACGCGGATTGCGTGTGATTGCGAAACAGCACAAGCCGCGCATGGCGATAGGGAACCCCCGCCTGCTGTGGCAACAACTGTTCCCAGGTTTTCTGCGTGTCGTCCAGCACGAAAGAAACAAACTGCACCAGGGGCTTTTCCGCTTCGTCGCGGGCGGGATTCGGTCGGTGAACGGTTGTAGCAACGGGCGCCGTGGCCCCGCCTCCCAGCAGCGCGAAGAAGTTTTGCTTGAAGACAAGGCTCAGGATGAACAGAACCACCACGCCGCCGAGGCCGATGTGCATCCCGCCGAAGCCCGATCCTCCCCCGCCTCCGCCCCTCTCGTCTTCGTCTCGGCGATCCTCAATATCGTCGCTTGTGCCGCCAGGTGTCCAGCGCATCGAAAGCTCTCCTGTCCGAATGGATTCCAGATGGCGGTCCCCGGGCAACCGCTTCAAAATGCTACCATCCCGGTCTCTATGTAGGTCCGCTAAACTGAACCTCGTCCAAGGATCTTGGCGGCAAGTGGGGAAGAGTTCTCAATATCTCCAATTCGTTCATTAATTCTTTTTAATCCAGGACCTTTTTTCCAGTTGCTTTGCCCTCGCCAAAACTGTATACATTTTGCCAATTCGCTTGCATTATAGATTCAGGTCGCCGGTATAGTAACGTACCAATCTGTTTGCCTTGGTCCGCATGAATGCAGACCAATTGGGTGGATATGCGCGCTTTCTCGTCTTCTGAGTCCAATGTGGTACAGGGCCAACCAACGGTTTCATTCTCCAGTCGCGACTTGGGCGTCCTGATACTCGTCTTTTTGGCTTTCTTGGTATCAGCTCGACTTGAGCTGCGGTTGATTCACTCCCAAACTTCCATGGGAGTGATTTGGCTGCCGGCCGGTATTTCCTTCGCAGCGGTTCTGTTGAAAGGCCGTCGCGTCATCCCCGCCATTTTTCTGGCCTCCCTCTGTGTTGAGCTAATGTCTTCCGTGCCACTGTTGGGGGCCCTGACCATCGCCGGCGGAAACGCGGCGGAGGTCTTGCTGGGAGGCTATCTGGTCGACCGTTTTGGCGGGGGTGCAAAAGCCTTTTCCCGGCCAGCGAATGTCTTGCGATTTTCCGTGCTGGCTGGCTCACTGGCGACCCTTGTCAGTGCTATTGTCGGCACTAGTGTTGTCTGGAGCCCTTTTGGGCTCAATCAACCCAAAACCCTCACCATCTTCGCCGCATGGTGGGCCGGCCATGCCCTGGGCGTCCTGGTTCTCACGCCCTTCCTCATCCTGCTCCTGAACGGCAAGCACCAACCATTGCACCTGAGTGAACTCATTGAAGTGAGCGTCCTGCTGATTGGCCTCAGCGTCGTCTGCGTGATCAGTTTTGGTCCCGCGGGAATCTTCACGGACAGGGTGGACACGCCGCTTTTTCTTTGTGTGCCATTTCTGGTCTGGGCCGGGATTCGCTTTTGCCCCCTGGAAGCCGCGGGCGCGTGCATCGTTCTCTGCGGATTCGCCACTTGGGGTTCTTTGCATGGGTACGGACCCTTCAACACCATTACGGCGATGCCGCTTTCTCTGGCCGCATATCTCTGCGTGGCCACCACCATGACGCTTACGGGCGCGGCTACCGTTGCCAACCAGCGCGAGGTCTCTGAAAAACTTTTGGAGACTCTCTATCGATTGGAGAAAACCAAAGACGCTGAGATCACTCGCCTCTCGTCAGAGCTCGATTTCCTGCGCGACGAACTGATTCGTCGGGTGCATGCCAGGTCGCGTTCCGAGCGGAATCGCCAGACAACTCAGCAACCTCGCGAAAGCAATGAAGTGATCTGGTTCCTTGAGGCAGAGACGGAAAACATTCTTTACGTCAGCCCCTCCTACGAAGCCGTCTGGGGGCGTTCCCGCGAAGACCTGGGCCGCGACGCCCATGCCTGGCTGGATGCCGTGATTCCCGAGGATCGGGAGTACGCCATCCAATTCGTTGGCCAGGATTTTCCGGGCGATCGGGTGGAGACTACCTACCGCATCCGGCGTCCGGACGGCCCGGTTCGTTGGATTTTTGATCGCGGCTTTGTCATTCGCGACCCTGGAGGGCGTCCGGCACGTTACCTGGGGTTGGCCAGCGACATTACAGAGTTGGTGGAGTTGGGCGAATTTGTTCCCGCTCAGCTCGAACACCGGTCCCCGAACCCCCCATCCAGGGGGAACATCCGGTAGTCCACTAAGGAGAAACAGGAATGATTGGAGAACGTTTGCGGGACATCCGCAAAGAAAAGCAATTATCTCAGGGAGATTTGGAGGAGCGCACAGGATTATCCCGGTGCTACCTCTCCCGGATCGAAAACGGACATACTACGCCCTCCATCGAGACGCTCGAGAAACTTGCGGGCGCGATGGGAGTGCCTCTTTACCAGTTGTTTTATCAAGGCAACGGTCCAGCCAAGCCGTTGGTCATTCCCCGGAAAAAAGATTCGCCTTCCGAGGAGTGGGGTCTGTCCGGCAAGTGGGGCGGCTTCCTCAATCGAATCCGCGGCCTGCTTGGGCAAATGGAAGAGGGCGATCGCAAGCTCTTGCTGGGCGTCGCCGTCAAGCTGGCCCGGAAGAAGTAGTGCTCGACAACGCAACGCCGCTTGTGGCGCTTGTCGCGCCTGTTGTGTCTGTTCCGCGATCTGGATGCTGAGCGGTCCGCCGGGAACGCGAATTTCCCGGCGAATCCTCGTCAGTGGAATTTGGCGGCCTCCGCCTTGACCTGCTTCAGCGTGGGCATATCCGTATCCGCGCGCTTCGACAGATCGAGGAATTTCGCGTACGCTTCTTTCGCTTGGCTCGTCGAGCCGGAAATCGCTTCGGCGCACGCCGTTCCTAATTTGGCAGCAGTGCGGACCCGCGACTCCCGGCGACCCCTGCGTCGGGGGAGAATTTCTTAAATTAGTCCCGCGCCTGCCCGGGCATCTTTTCCCCGTGTTCGGCCTGCAACCTGCCGTCCGCAACCGGTTCTCGATTGCGGTACTTTTCTCACAACCTCTCACCCAAATGCGGCGTTGCGGGTTAGAATTCCTTCAACACGTGTTCCCATGACCTTGAAGACCGAACGCCGCACGCAACTTCGAAAACGCCCGCTGAGCCTCGTCTACGTTGAACTTCCTCCCTCCAACGGCGGCATGATGCGCGACCTTTCGGAGCACGGGTTTTCTCTCCGCGCGATGATGCCTCTTGGTCCGTCCGAAAAGGTTCCGTTTTCCTTTGTACTGGATACTTCGGCTAGGATTGATGGGGAAGCGATTGTTCTTCGCGTTGACGACGGCGGCCACGTCGCGGCGCTCGAATTTGCCGGCCTGCCTTCTCACTCCCGCGACCAGATTCGCCGCTGGCTGGAAACGTTCGATGAGCCGATTTCGCCTGAATCCACACCCGCCCAGCCAGCGTCGAAGCACGCTTCCTTAACCGAATTGCGCACGCAGATTCGTGCGCCTAAACCGCCTTCTCCCCCTCCGCCGGCTGTGGAAAGCGCGCCACCCAAGTTGGAGCCACCATCTATGCCGCTCTCGCCGACTCCAGAGAGCGCGCCGACACCACCGAAAATAGCGGCACCTGTGCCAGAAGCTCCGCCCCCGCCGATCTCGGCTGCTGTCGAACCCGCGCCACTACCGCCGCCAATGGTCACCGCACCCGCGAAGCCTGAGCCACCGCTTCCGCTGTTCGCTGAAATCCCGCAGCCGTCGCCACTGCCGACCGCGGTGGCGCTCCCGAAGCTACCGTCTCCGCCTTCACAAGAGCCACCGCAACCGTCTCCACCGACATCTCAGCCGGCGTTTGAACACCCGGAAATCCAGGAATTGCCGCCGCTCCTGAAACTTTCCTCCGTCCGCCCGGGGCCACAACCCACAGAGATTCCTGCGGAACCTGTCGCTCCGCATGTGATTCCAAGGCCCGTCGCGGAACCACCGGCGAAAATTCAGGTTTCTCTTCCGAAGCCAGAGCCTCCGGCCTCGACGGAAATGCGAATCCCTGAGCCTGTTCCCGCGCCGCCAGTTGCACGCCGGCGCGCGCTGCCGCCCGCCCTCGAGCCGCTCTCCTCTTTCGAGGGAGAAACCGATTCGGATGTTCCGGGCTGGATGGATCGCTTCACGCTCGGACGCGCCATCCGAATCATGTTGTTCCTGACCCTGCTGGCGGGCTCCTACGTCTATCACCGTGAGTTCGGCCAAGCGCTCATCTGGCTCGGCCATCAAATCGCCGGAGAGGATTCTCCAGAAAGTTCTAAAGTGGTTCGGCCCCAGATTCCTTCCGCCTCGCACGCGATTCCCGAGTCAGCTCCCTCGTTGCGCACTGTTGAACCGCCGGCGCCGACCATCCAGCCGTCGCCTGGCACGACTGAACCAAAAAGCGCCGACCTTCCCGCAGCGTCCGACAAGACGCCATCCCCGCAGCTCAAGGGCGCAACCCCGGGGTCGCTCGTGCCGTTAACCGAAGTTACTCGGCCACCCGCACCGGCTCCGGCCACGAACGATTCCGTCGTGGCCGGGCAACAGGAGTACCTCGAAGCGCTGCAAATACTTCGCTCGCCCGGTAAGGCGTCAGAGGTTCCGGCGGCGATTCAACTGCTATGGGTGGCCGTGGAGAAGGGAAATACCGGCGCGGAAATCGATCTCGCCGAGCTTTTCCGCACGGGCAGGGGAGTGGCAAAAAATTGCGACCAGACACGGATTTTGCTTTCTGCCGCCGCCCGTAAAGGCAGCGCCGAGGCTCGAAAACGGCTGGAAGCGTTCCGGCGCGAGGGCTGCACCAACTGATTGATCAGGCCGGGTTCGCTTGCAGCAGAGAGTTGCTTCACGAGAATGCTTCGCTGAGTGGAACGGAGGACACCGACAGTGTACTGCTCCAAATGTGGTGTGAATCTCGCCGCAGGCGCGGCATTTTGTGGTTCGTGCGGTACGCCGACGGGCACTCCGGCCGCGGCTATTGCACGCCCATCCGCTCCGCCGTCTTACGTCGGAGGATCTTCTCACGCAGCCTACGCTGATCCCGCGGGCCTGGTAGTTTCCCGCGGATTTACGTATGCCGGATTCTGGCTTCGATTGGTCGCCTCCCTGATCGACGGCGTAATCATGGGTCTCGCCGCCGGTGTTTTGCTCGTGCCGGTATTTATTCTGACCGGCATGGGAACGCACCTTGATGGTTTGGCTGCGCGTCACGGCCGGCCGGATCCAGCTATACTCATCGGCTTTTTCGGAATGATCCTCGTCTTTGCGGCCGTTTCCATGCTGATTCAATGGCTCTATCATGCCTATCTTGAAAGCGGCGAAACACAGGCCACATGGGGAAAGCAGGCGCTGGGACTTTACGTCACCGACCTGATGGGAAATCCCGTCACGTTCGGCCGCGCCTCCGGCCGTTTCTTTGCGAAGATCGTCACCGGTATGATTCCCCTCGGCATCGGCTACATCATGGCCGGTTTTACGGAGCGCAAACAGGCGCTGCACGACATGATTGCGAGTTGCCTGGTGGTTCGCCGCTAATATTCTAGACTTGTAGGCTAGGCAAGTCCTTGCGGGCAGCCACTTTCGGCCGCCTTGAGTACTAGTAGGGCCAGTTGACCAAACCGGCGCAGTATCCACCCCTTTTTGCCCGGCTTTCTTGACTTAGCCGCCGTCTCCACAAATAATGGATAGGCATGAGCGTACGCGCCGGAGGCGCTGCAGACATGTTCCTCGACGTCAAGGATCTTGCCGTCCGCAAAGTGCGCATCCGGAAAAGTTATGCCCCGGGCAGCATAGATTACGGCATCAGTGAAGTGAAACAGGCGGAGCCGCTGGAAGCGACCGCAACGGCGGAGCTTTTGGAAGGGCAGATCCGCATCACTGGCGATCTGGAGACCAAGATCGAAATGGTCTGCGCCCGCTGTCTGGAGCCTGTAATCGAGGAAGTTCACAAGGATTTTGACCTCTTCTATCAACCGCTGCTGAAGGCCACCAAGCCCGAAGAAGAGCGGCTGAAAGATGACGACACCGAAATCGGGTTTTTTGAAGGAGAAGGCCTGTTCCTCGCCGATGTACTCAAGGAACAGGTGTTGCTGTCACTGCCGATGAAAGTTATCTGCCAGAGCGATTGCCGCGGTTTGTGCCCCACGTGTGGCGCGAATCTCAATCACGAAGAGTGCCGCTGTGAAAGGCACGCCACGGACCCGCGTCTGGCCCCCCTCGCGCGGTTGAAGCAGGACTGGCTCAAGAAACAATAGATTTCCGGGCCGAAAGCCCATAGAATCCGACCTCGTTCGGACTAGCGGAGTGTGTAGCCACGAATGAGGCGAGAACCAGGAGTGATGTAATGCCTAATCCAAAACGTCGACATTCCAAGGCGCGCAAGAACAAGCGTCGCGCTCACGACCACTTGTTCGCGCCCGCTATGGCCAGGTGTCCGAATTGCCACGAAATGAAGCAGCCCCACCGGGCTTGTCCTCATTGCGGTTATTACAAAGGCCGGCCGGTTCACGACGTCAAGTAACGGTTCGAGTTTTATGTCAGGCTCGGAACGGGCGTGACCGCTGGTGTGTCCTGCCGTTTCGGGCTTGCCGGAGTCGCCGGAAGATAATCCCATGATCACAATCGCTGTCGATGCCATGGGGGGAGACAACGCACCCCGTCCGGAGGTGGAGGGGAGTGTTCGCGCCGCGGAAGAATACGGCGTGCGCATTTTGCTCGTGGGGCAGCCCCAGGTGATCCGGGGAGCCTTGGCCAGCTTCGGCAAGCCTTCGCTTCCGATCGAGATTGTTCCCGCCACGGAGGTGATCACGATGGAAGATCATCCGGCCCAGGCCTTCCGCCGCAAGAAAGACAGCTCCGTGCACGTGGCGGCGCGCCTGGTGAAAGAGGGCAAGGCGGACGCCATCGTAAGCGCCGGGAATACCGGCGCGGTGATGACCACGGCAAGGTTCATCATGGGCACGCTGGAATCGGTCGACCGCGTGGCGCTGGCCGCGCCGTTCCCGAATGCCAAGGGCGGCGTTTCGGTCCTTCTGGATGTTGGCGCGAATGTGGACTCGAAGCCCGAGCACCTTTTGCAGTTTGGCGTGATGGGCGAGATTTATTATCGCCTCACCTTCGGCAGCCGCAAGCCGCGCGTCGGTTTGCTTTCCGTCGGCGAGGAAGAGATCAAGGGCAACGAGCTGACGCGCGCCGTTTACGAGCGCTTCAAGGCCCTGCCCGTGCATTTCGTCGGCAACGTGGAAGGCGGCGACCTTTTCTCCGGCAAGGTGGACGTAATCGTCTGCGATGGATTCGTCGGCAACATCGCCCTCAAGATTTGCGAGGGCCTGGCCATGGAGATCATCAAGTATTTGCGGAAGACGTACAAAAGCACTTTCGCATCGCAGGTGGGTTATCTGTTTTCGAAAGGCGCGCTGAAGGGCATCAAGCGCACCATGGACTACGCGGAGTACGGCGGCGCGCCGCTCCTTGGAGTCCGCGGCGTCTGCGTGATCGGCCACGGCCGGTCCAACGCCAACGCCGTCAAAAACGCCATTCGCGTCGCCGCGGGGCTAGCCCGCGCGCGCGTGAACGAGAAAATTGAACAAGAGCTCTCCCTGACCCACGCGCAAGTGTGACGTCCGGAGAGAGGAGCATTTATGGGCAAAGTCGCATTCATATTCCCGGGGCAGGCTTCGCAATATTCCGGCATGGGCAAGGAACTTGCTGAGAAATATCCCGCGGCCCGCGCTATTTTCGATGAAGCGGATAAAGCTTTGGGCTTTCCGATTTCCAGAATCTGTTTCGAGGGCACGGAAGAAGAGCTGAAGTCCACCGCGTTTACGCAGCCCGCAATTCTTGCCGTTTCGGTGGCCGCAATGTGGGTGCTATCCGAAAAGCGCATTGGCGCGGATTTTGTTGCCGGGCACAGCCTAGGCGAGTATTCGGCACTTGTTGCGGCTGGCTCGTTAAGCTTTTCCGATGCCGTGCGGCTGGTTCACAAGCGCGGCACGTATATGCAAGAAGCCGTTCCTGCCGGAAAGGGCGCGATGGCCGCGATACTTGGAGTGTCGCCAGCTGTGGTTGCCGATGCTTGCAAGCGCGCTGCGGAAGGCGGGGTTTGCACCGCCGCGAATCTGAATTCTCCGGACCAGACCGTTATTTCAGGTGATGCTGCCGCGGTGAAACGCGCCGTTGAGATTGCCTCGCAGTCGGGAGCCAAGCGGGCCGTGATGCTTCCGGTTAGCGCGCCGTTCCATTCCTCGCTGATGATGCCCGCGCAGGAGAGACTCGAGAAAGATTTGCGCGCCACGGCATTTGCGGATCCGCACGTTCCGGTCGTCACCAACGTGGATGCCGACACGATCAAAAAGGGTGACGAAGCTCGCGAAGCGCTGATCCGACAGGTCACCATGCCCGTTCGGTGGGAAGAGTCCATGCGCATGCTGCTCGACGAAGGCGTGAACACCTTCATCGAAGTTGGCCCGGGCCGCGTACTCACCGGCATCATGCGCCAGATCGAGCGCTCGGTCACCACGCTGAACGTTGAAGACGAAAAGAGTTTGCAAGCCACAGTGGAACGCATCACCGCGGCCAAATCCGACGCCGCCTGAGGATAAATGCGAATGTTTAATTTGAAGGATAAAGTTGCTGTCGTTACGGGTGCGTCGCAGGGCATTGGCCGCGACACCGCGCACGCGCTTGCTGAGGCAGGCGCCAAAGTTGCCGTCGCCGCACGCAACGAAGAAAAACTCGCCGAACTCGTCCAGGAAATCATTGCCAAGGGCGGCGAAGCCTTCGCCGTCAAAATGGACGTCGCCGACATCGACCAGATCAAGTCCGGCTTCAAATCCATCCTCGAAAAATTCGCCAAGATCGACATCCTCGTGAACAACGCCGCTATCACGCGCGACGGCCTGGCCATGCGCATGAAGCCCGACGACTGGGAAGCTGTTCTCCGCACCAATCTTACCGGCGCGCACCTCTGCATCCAGCAGGTGCTGCCGCCGATGATGAAAGCCCGCGCCGGGCGCATCATTAACATCTCTTCCGTCGTGGCCGAAAGCGGCAACGCAGGGCAGGCCAACTATGTCGCTTCCAAAGCCGGCCTCATCGGCCTCACCAAAGCCATCGCCATCGAAATCGCGTCACGCAATATCACCGTCAACGCCGTTGCTCCGGGTTTCGTGGAGTCGCCCATGACCGCCGTTCTCCCCGACAAGGTGAAAGAAGAATTGAAAGTGCGCATTCCGCTCGGCCGCATGGGCACCGGCAAGGATGTTGCAGCGTCCATCGTCTTCCTCGCCAGCGACGAAGCCGCCTACATCACCGGCCACGTCCTCGACGTCAATGGCGGCATGTATTTGGCGTAAGAGGCTGTGAAATTCAAATACAAATCCGGTGAAGAGATCAAAAAAGGTGACCGGGTCATCTTTCATGGGGAGCCTGGACGAATCGAGTTCGTGGTTGAGGAACTTTGCGGTGACCCAGGCATGGACTAGTACATGAGTGAGTTTGGTGGCGGGTAGTGGTCCGTGAACTTAAATTCGGGCTAAGCCTTCTGCATGAACGCGAAGATGCCAATGAACTGATAGATGGCGAGGATCTGGTATTAATTTCCAGGACATAACTTTAACTTGCTATCGGTTCAAAAAGAACAGCTGGTGGCAAAGGCTTCCGCGAAGTTGACCTTGCTGCGCAGGGTAAGTAGACTTGCAAGGTTACCTCGGGCAGCTTAAACGACATGCAAGACGGCCTCACGGCCGGGTGTGGAGCAGGGCAGTACGAACTACGTTAGTGCGACATCAGGTCGCGGAGGAATGGGAATGGCCAGCGTGGAAGAACGCGTAAAGCAGATTATCGTCGAGCAGCTTGGTGTGGATGAAGCCGAAGTCACGCCCACCGCGTCCTTCGTGGACGATCTCGGCGCGGACTCGCTCGACCAGGTCGAATTGGTCATGGCTTTTGAAGAAGCCTTCGGCATCGAAGTGCCCGACGAGGACGCCGAAAAAATGACCACGGTCAAGGACGCTATCGAATACATCGATAAGCATTCGAAGGGCAAGTAGGTCACAAATTAAACCCCGATTGAAGGAGCAAGTGAGTTGACTCGCCGGGTTGTCGTTACGGGAGTTGGATTGGTCTGCGCGCTGGGTATCGGCACGGAGGAGAGCTGGAAAAACCTCGTCGCCGGCAAGAGCGGCATCGGCCACATTACGCATTTTGATACCGCGGATTTCGACTGCAAGATCGCCGGCGAAGTCAAAAACTTCGACCCCTTCCAGTGGATTGAGAAAAAAGAACTCAAGAAAATGGGGCGCTTCATCCAGGTGGCGCTGGCCGGCGCGGATTTCGCCGTCAAGATGGCCAACTGGAAGCCGGAGCAGTCTGACCTCGATGAAGTCGGCGTCTACGTCGCCTCTGGCATCGGCGGGTTCGATATCATCGAACGCGAGCACATCAAGTTGATGCAGGGCGGCCCGGGAAAAATTTCTCCCTTCTTCATTCCCTCGGCCATCGTCAATCTTGCTTCAGGACACATTTCCATCCGTTACGGCGCGCGCGGACCGAATTCCGCAACCGCCACGGCCTGCTCCGCTTCGGCCCACGCCATCGGCGATTCTTTCAAAATCATCGAACGCGGCGCGGCTGAAGTGATGATCTGTGGGGGCACCGAAGCCACCATCACTCCCATGGGCATCGGTGGATTTGCTTCCATGCGCGCGCTTTCCACGCGCAACGACGCGCCGGAAAAAGCCAGCCGCCCGTTTGACGCGGACCGCGACGGCTTCGTTGTCGGCGAAGGCGCCGGCATCGTGATCCTTGAGTCGCTGGAGCACGCGCAGAAGCGCAACGCTCCCATCCTCGCGGAAATTGTCGGCTACGGCATGAGCGGCGACGCGTATCACATCACGCAGCCCGCCGAAAATGGCGACGGCGCTTACCGCGTGATGAAAGCCGCATTGAAGGATGCAAAGCTCTCTCCCGACGACATCGGCTACGTCAACGCGCACGGCACGTCCACGCCGCTTGGCGATGCCATTGAAACCACGGCGATGAAGCGCCTCTTCGGTGAGCGCGCCATCAACAAAAAACTGCCTGTTAGCTCCACCAAGTCCATGACCGGGCATCTCCTCGGCGGCGCAGGCGGTCTCGAAGGCGGCATCTGCGTTCTCGCCCTGCGCGACCAGATCCTTCCGCCCACCATCAACCAGGACACGCCGGATCCTCACTGCGACTTGGACTATGTTCCCAACGTCGCCCGCAAAGCCACTGTGGATTATGCACTGTCGAATTCGTTCGGGTTTGGCGGCACCAACGCCGCCCTGATTTTCAAGCGCTGGGCCGGGAAGTAGTCTTTCCCTCCTTCGCTCCCCGCGCCAGTTTCGTCTCGAACTTGTAGCCGCACCGACCCGGTCGGGGGCGCTTTTCAGATCGAAAGGCAACTCATGAACATCCTCGTCTGCATCAAACAGGTCCCCGCGAAGGACGCTCCTCTCGCCATCGCCGGGAATTGGATCAAGGAATCGGACATCGGATTCGAAATGAACGAGCCCGACTCCTACGCGCTCGAAGAAGCGCTTCGCCTGAAAGAGAAACACGGCGGCGAAGTAATCGCGCTTTCGCTCGGTCCTGAACGCGTGAAGCAAACCATCAAGGAAGCTCTCGCCAAGGGCGCCGACCGCGGCATCCACATCGCCGACGACAATTTCGCGCAACTCGATCCGCTGGGCTCCGCCAAAGTAATCGCCGCGGCGATCGCCAAGGAAAGAATCGATCTCGTCCTCACGGGCCTGCAGAGCGACGACCACGGCTTCGGCCAAACGGGCGTCCTTCTCGCCGCGCTGCTGAATCTACCGCACGCAACGCTCATCATGCAGATTGACGTGCAGGACGCGAAAATGAAGCTCAAGCGCGAACTGGAAGCCGGCTGGTTCCAATGGATCGAATGCCCGCTTCCCGCGGTTCTCACCATTCAGTCCGGCATCAACAAGGTCCGCTACGCCACGCTCAAGGGCATCATGGCCGCGAAGAAAAAAGAGATTGCCACGCTCACCCGCGAAGCTCTCGGCGTCACTGTCGAGCCGACGCAGAAAATCGAAAAGATCTACGTCCCCACCAAAACCAAGAAAACGGAATTCCTCACCGGCACGCCGAAAGAAGCCGCGGCCAAGCTCGTCGAAAAACTCAAGTTCGAAGCGCGGGTGATCTGACCATGAAAATTCTCGTCATAGCGGAACAACGTCAGGGAAAGTGGAACAACTCGAGTTTTGAAACTCTCGTAGCGGCCCAGCAAATCGCCTCCTCCTCCTCCTCGTCCACTGTCAGCGCCGCCGTAATCGGCAAAGGCGTAGCCGCGCTAGCCGGCGAACTCGCAACAAAAAGCGTTGCTGAAGTTCTGCTCGTCGAGCACGAACTCCTTGATTCCTACACTCCCGACGGCTATTGCGCCGCTCTCAAGCAAGTCATCGAATCGGCCCAGCCCGATCTCGTTCTTTTCCCGCACACCTATCAGGTGCGCGACTTCGCCCCGAAACTCGCCGCCATGCTCGGCAAGGGAATGGTTGGCGACTGCGTCGGTTTCCGCAGTGAAGGTGGCAAACTGGTTTTCGTTCGCCAGATGTTTCAGGGCAAAACCGCTGCCGATGTCACCTTCACCGGCGCCGCTCCCTGGTTCGCGTCGTTTCAATCGGGCGCCTGCCGTGCCGATCAACTTGCCGCTCACCCAAGCGGCAAAGCCCCGGTCAACGCAATAACCGTCAGTGTGAACGCCTCCGACATTCGCACCAAGCCGCTCGAACTCTTCAAGGAAGCAAAATCCGCGGTGGACCTCACCCAGGCGCCGCTCATCGTCGCCATCGGCCGCGGCATCAAGGCACCCGAAAACATCGCACAGGCCGAAGCCGTCGCCAAAGCCATGGGCGCCGAACTCGCCGCCTCTCGCCCCATCTGCGACGAAGGCTGGCTCCCGATGGAGCGCCAGATCGGCAGTTCCGGGCAAACCGTCGCGCCGAAGCTCTATCTAGCGCTCGGCATCAGCGGCGCCATCCAGCACGTCGTCGGCATGAAGGGCGCGCGCACCATCGTTGCCGTCAACAAAGACCAGAACGCGCCCATCTTCGAAATTGCCGACTATGGCATCGTCGCCGACATCTTCGAAGTCATGCCCGCCCTCACCGAAGAGCTGCAAAAAGCCAAAGGCTAACGCCTCCACGCTTTTATCTTCCGTTTAGGTTGCTTTCCTTATCTTTCCAACGTAGAAGAGGGCGCGTCTTTCCTTCTGCCTTAGATTCGCGCATTTCTGTGCGCCGCGCCATTCCCACGGGCCCAAATGAAATCTGCAACATCCAATTCAGCAGTTCGCCTTCTTTACGCGACTCGCACGATTCTATTCCTCTTGCTGTTCAGCCTCCCCGCCGTGCTCCTCTCCCAGACACCGCAACCCTCCCCTCCCACCCACACTCTCGCCGGCACGGTTCTGGATCCTTCTTCCGCTGACGTAGCCGACGCCCAAGTCACTCTCCTGACCTCTAACGGCTCGGTCCAAGCTTCCACCACCACCGACCGCACCGGCTACTTCTTCTTCGGCGATCTTCCCCATGGCAAGTATCGCCTTCGCATCCACGCCGCCGGCTTCAAGGACGGTCTCGTCGAGGTCACAATAGGCGCGAAGCCGCTTCCTCCCCTGCATATTACGCTGGCCATATCCGCGGTTAGCGAGGTCGTGAGCGTAACCGCCGATGAAAGCGTCCCCCAAACGTCCTCCGACGCCTCCGAAAATCTCAACGCCAACAACATCACCCGCGACGCCCTTGACCGTGTCCCTGTCTTCGATCTTGACTACATCACCCTCCTCTCCCGCTTCCTCAGTGACGACGCCATTGCCACCAGCGGCGTCTCTCTCGTCGTCAACGGCGTCGAGGCCAACGGCCCAGGCGTCTCCGCTTCCGCGGTTCAGGAAGTCAAAATCAATCAGAATCCCTATTCTGCGCGATTTGCACGTCCCGGCCGAGCACGCGTTGAAATCACCACCAAGGGCGGGACGCCTGCGTACCACGGCACGGTGAATTTCCTCACCCGCAATTCCGTTTTCGACGCCAGCAATACCTTTGCGGCCACAAAGCCTTCCGAAAGCCGCTACATGGAAGAGGGTTCCTTCACCGGGCCACTCGGCCGCGACAAAAGAAACACCTTCCTTCTCTCGCTCGAGCAGGACAACGACAATCTCCAGGCCGTCGTCCACGCCTTCGGCCTGCCCACCCCCACCTCCACCCTTGACGAAAATGTGCCCGCGCCTCAGCGCCATTTCTTCGGCTCCTTCCGAGCCTTCCATGACTTCGACAACGGCGACCAGGTCTGGGTTGGTTATTCCTACGAAGATCAGAAACTCAGGAATCAGGGCGTCGGCGGTACCGTCCTTCCCGAGGCGGGATACACCACCGGTTTCACCGAACACGAACTCAACGTCAGTTACCGCCACATTTTTTCAGCAAAGTGGGTCAACCAGCTCCGCTTTCTGTTCGGCCACAACGATAACCCCACTACCAGCAACGTCGCTGCTCCCCAAATGGTCGTCCAGGGTTATTTCACAGGCGGCGGCGCTCAGGCCGATCTCCACCGCACCGAAGCCCACTTCGATGGCACCGACTTTGTTACCTATACCAACGGCCGCCACATGCTGGTTTTTGGTGTGGACGTTCCGGACCTCAGCCGCCGCGGCAGCGATGACTTTACGAACCAGCAAGGCACCTACACTTTCGCCGACATCAATGCGTTCAACGCAAACCAACCCGTCGGCTTCCGCATCCAGACGGGCAACGGCCATCTTGTTTTCTGGGAACGCATCGTTTCCGGCTTCATCGAAGATAGCGTGCGCATCAAGCCGAATCTCTCCGTCACTCTCGGCGTGCGCTACTACTTTCAGAACTATTTCAACGACGATCCGAACAACTTTGCGCCTCGCTTCGCCTTTGCCTGGGCGCCCCGGCAACAGGGCAAAATCGTTTTCCGTGGTGGCGCCGGCGTTTTCTATGACCGCTCCGGCAACCGCGCCATTGCTGACCTGCTGCATTTCGACGGGAAAACTCTCCTGCGCCAGATTCTTACGCCGTCACCCGGCGGATTCCTTCCCTTTCCCGTCACTCCGGCGGACCTGGCTGGCATTCCGACCAGCCTGATCGTGCTCGATCCGCGCCTCAGAATTCCGCAAATTGTTCAATACAGTTTCGGCATCGAGCGGCAGATCACATCGAAGAGCACGCTCAGCGCCACCTATGTCGGCACGCGCGGCATTGATCTCTTCATGTCGCGCGACATCAACGCGCCATTGGCACCCGACTATCTCGCGCGCCCCAATCCCGCCTTTGGCCAGATTCGACAGATGGAATCGGAGGGCTATCAGGAAGGCAATTCGCTCGAACTGACGTTCCGCGGCAAGCCATCCAAATATTTTGCCGGCCAGGCGCAGTACATCCTCGGCAAGTCCTATAACAACACCGGCGGCATCAGCTATTTCCCCGGCAACAGCAACCTCCCGAATCTCGATTGGGCGCGCTCCGATAATGATCGCCGCAATAAATTCGATCTGCTCGGCACCTTCGAGCCTTCAAGCCTCTTCAGCCTGGGCGTTGCCCTTCAGGCGTACTCCGGCAAGCCCGTCAACGTAACCACCGGGCTCGATTCGAATGGCGACGGTGTCTTCAACGACCGCCCGAACGGCGGCCTCGCGCCGCGCAATTCGCTGCACGGGCCGGGGCAACTGAACCTCGACGTCAACGTGGCCCACGATTTCCATTTCAAGAAAGAGAAAAAAGACGGCCCCGTGATCACCGCCGCGCTCAACATCTTCAACGTTCTCAATCACCCGAACTATGTCACGTTCATCGGTGTCATCGGTCCCGACGGCGGCCCGCGCAATCCCAATTTTGGCCTCCCGGCCACTGCCTACCCCGGCCGCCGCTTCCAGGTGAATCTCGAATGCAAGTTCTGACCGAACGACCTCTGTCCCCGCAGAAACCGTTTGGCACATTTTTCATCCACCAGTAGAATCAACCCACTTCCTCACGCGAAAGGTTCACACCATGAAACTTTGGTACAGTGTCGCGCCCGCGTTTGTTCTTCTCACGCTCTTTACCGCCCAGGAAACTTCCGCTCCCGCACCTGTTCCCGTCGAGCAGGAACCCCACCACCATCTCCTCCTGAAAAATGACAACCTGCTCGTGATGCGGGTTACTCTCCAGCCCGGCGAACGCAGCTTGTATCACGTCCATTCGGTCGACGACGTAGCCGTCTGGCTCGGCCACTCGAGCGCCGCCCAGCAACTCCCCAATCAGGCTGAGAGCGCGCCTACCGAGCAGAAGCCGGGCAACATTTCTTTGCGCACTCTGCATGAAACTCCGTTCACCCACCGGGTTCACAATTTGGGTCCGGGACTGTTCGATGTGTTGGACGTGGAACTTCTTCAGCGCCCGGAACACCCTTCCTCAGCCGTTGCCGGCCCGGTAGCCGGCGAAAATCCCAGCGCCCGCGTTTATAAGTGGACACTCGCGCCCGGCGGCGTCACTCCGATGCACACGCATGAACGCCCTTACTTAATCGTCGCTGCCACGGGCTTCGATCTGAAAATGACCGCGCCGGATGGCCAGTCCTTTACGCACGAAATCAAACCTGGCGATTTCCATTGGGTTACGACGAAGGTCACGCACACGCTAGCAAACGCTGGAACCGGCGAAGGTCAGATCATCGAAATCGAACTGAAATAGCTTTCACATATCTCAGATAACGCAAAAACAACGTCATTCCAAACCCCGTTCGCTTTTTGAGCGGCGTTTGGAATCTGCTTTTTCTTGATTTCCACCGGATGCCTACCTGTGGGCCGAGTCCGCCCCGCCGCCAACTACGATTCTTTCTCTGCCTTCGCCAACCACTGATCCAGCAGCGGCAAGTACTTTGCATCGAAGTCCACAAACGCCAGGCCCGCTCCACGGTTCGGCTGCGAATATACCACGCACGCCTTGCTCTCAATCATGAGGGTCTCTTCCGTCCAGATCTTCACCCGGACGACCGTATGCATGGGAAACGGGTTCATCATGTCCAGGTAACACCCGTTGCGGCTCAACTCGCTGACGCGTGTCGCGATTCGCACTTCGGATCTTTCTTCCAGCAATTCCGCGCTGGCAAAAAACATGTAGCGTGGCGTGCGGCGGCGTTCGCGTTCCATCGATCCTCCCAAGCTCCCGCTTATATTCCGTAAGGTGCAGGCAATCGTTCGGTACCTCTATCTTCTCTCGCTTTTCCCCCAATTGTTCGCCCCCTTGCCCTTTGCGCCACTAGCATCGCCTGACTCCACCCCTCCTCCCCGAAGTTCACTGCTCACCCCACCTGCCTGCGGTTGCTTTATACTGGCAGAGACAACCTGTGGAGCAGCCCATGATGAACCGCAATCGCGAAACCGGGACAAGCCGCGTACGGCTGATGCTGATCGCCCTGATCCTCCTTCTGGGCGCGTATTGGGTAGGAGCGCGCTACGGCCCTCACCAGTCCAAGGAAGTCGAAGCCCGCCGCCTCGGCGACACCCAGCCAGGCCTTAACTTGAAAAACTCCTCCGAGCGTCCCGAATCCCTCACCGAAGACGAATCCATCAACGTCCGCATCTATCGCCAGGCGTCTCCCGCCGTCGCCAACGTCCTCACCAAAGCCACAGAGTACGACTTCTTCATGGATCCCGTGCCGGTCGAAGGCGCTGGATCCGGCTTCCTCATCGATCCTCGCGGCTACATTCTCACGAATTTCCATGTCGTCGCAGGCGCGCAAACCATCGAAGTCATCCTTGGCGACAAGAGCCGCTACCCCGCGAAATTCATCGGCGCTGACCAACGCAACGACGTCGCGCTTGTCAAAATTGATCCGAAAGGGAAGCACCTCGCCTCACTAACGCTCGGAGATTCCTCCGCCTTGCAGGTCGGCCAGAAAGTTCTCGCCATCGGCAATCCCTTCGGATTTCAATCCACGCTCACCACCGGTGTCGTCAGCGCACTTGGCCGCACCGTGCAGACCAGCCAGAGTACTTTTATCGACGACGCGATTCAGACCGACGCCTCCATCAATCGCGGCAATTCCGGCGGTCCGCTCATCAACACCCACGGCGATGTGATCGGGATCAACTCCGCCATCTACACGCCCTCTGGCACTGCCGCCGGCATCGGTTTCGCCATTCCGATCAACACCGCGAAGCTTATCGCCAACGACCTCATCACGGAAGGCCGTGTCCGCCGCGCCTATCTCGGCGTGAGCACCTTGGAGTTGACCGGATGGCTCGCCGAAGCACTCGATTTGCCCGTGCAGGAAGGCCTGTTGGTGGAACAAGTCACGAAAGGCGGCCCGGCCGCTGTTTCCGGAATTCACGGCGGAGACCGCACCGTGCAATCCGGAATGCGCCGCCTGACCATTGGCGGCGACGTGATCGTCGGCATCGACGGCCAGAAAGTCGCCAATCAGTTCGACATGAATGTTCTGCTGAATCGCAAGCGCCCCGGCGACACGGTCACCGTCACCGTCTATCGCGGCGCCAAAAAAGTAGACGTGCCCGTCAAGCTCGGTGAACGCGACGGCAACTAGCCCGGCCGACGGATGGCAACCTCACCACCCGAACTCCGCCCGATACTTTTCCCTCTCGTCGTCCGTGCACGAAAACCATCCCTCCGCAATATCCCGCACACGTTCCAACTCTTTCTGCATCTCCTGGTGCTTCGCCTCGATCATCGCCGCGTCGGCATCCTGCGGCACGTAAATCGGATTCCCGCCAATCAACACGGCCCGCGCAAACAGCCCCGGCAACAGGAAATGGTCCCACGTCTTCTCAATCGTCTTCCCGCGGTCCACGCCAATGTGGAACACCATGATCGGCGCGCCTGTCATCCGCGCCAGCAACACTGGACCTACCTTCGCGACATAGCGCGGCCCGCGCGGCCCATCAATTGTAAACGCGCAGTCGTAACCCTGGGCAATGCGCTGCGCCATCACTTGCAATCCGCGCAATCCGCCCCGCGAAGAACTCCCCTGCGCGGTTCCGAATCCCAGCCGCTCGATCACCTTGCGCGTCCACTGCCCGTCAAACGCCGTCGTGTTCATCACTACGATTTCCCGGTCCCGCGCATACCACGAAATCGGCAGGATCACCCGGTGCCAGAAAGCCCAGATGCAGGGCTCCTTCTTCGCCAGGAACTCATCCACCCGGGCGCGCCCAGCGGTTTCAAAACGCAGCGTAGGCCCGAGCAGACGGATCACGCCGTATACCACCGCCGCAATGACGGGAATCTGGATTCGCCGGCTCCACGGCAACTTTGGCAGCCGCGTGTCGTAATGCGCGCTGACCACCGACTCGGATTCCTGGCCTTGTATGTCGCGATTTTCCATCTTCCTATAGTATATAGAGTGTCCCCCATTCCCCCGCCCTGATGGAGAGCGCGACGCAATTGACCAGCACGGCCAATAACGGAACATCCCGCGGCATCGCCAGCTTTTTGGTCTGCGCCGCCATGTTCGCCGCTTCCATTGCCGGACCCGCGGCGCGCGCCGATAATCCTCCGGGCGACGCGATCGGCGTCATCGAGGGCGAAGCCATCTCAGTCGATGGCCCAATGACCGTGGAAGTGGTGCGCGGTCAGGTGAAAACGATGTTGCGCAGTGGCAGCGATGTCCACGTAAAGGCGGGCCAGGCGCGCATTGATTTGGTGGAAGGCGGCCAGATCATGATCTGCGGCCCGGCGCATTTTTCAATGCTCAAGGCCGGCGGCGCAATCACTCTGGCGCTGGATTCCGGGACGATTCATGCGGTAATCGATAACGAAGTCTCTCTCAATATCTACACCCCGCAAATCCAGGCGCATCCGATCTCCATCGGAAATGGCGCCGAAGATGTCCTGGTTGGCCTCGATAGCGCGGGTGCCATGTGCATTCGGGCAAACAAGGGAGCAGTGCGCGTCGAGCAACAGTTGACCGGGCAAAGTGTGCTGGTGCCGCAGAGCGGCGACGTCTCCCTGACAAACGGCCAGATTGAAAGTTTGCGGGCCGCGGCAGGGCACTGCGTCTGCACTATGCAGACTGTAATGAAGCCGATGACTCCAGGAATCGAAATAAGCCAACTGGCCACCGCCGACGAAATTAAGAAAAAAACCACGGAACCAAAAGCGCCCGGGACACAGGAAAACGCGGCTCAGGCGGCGCAACCCGACGAGCCCGTCTATCAGGTGTTCATGCCGCCGTTGCGATACGACGCCAAGAGCAAGATGCAGGCCGAGTTCGATCCGAACTTGATCATCCTCGTGCGTCGCGTGCGCGTGCGGCCCACGCTGATCTTTCAAGGACGAGTGGAAGGGGCTCCGGTTGTCGCCCAGGCCGGCAACTCCCTAACGCCGCAGAGTTCGCTCTCCAAGCCACAAAAACCAGAGGAAGTCTCCACTTGGAGCCGCGTAAAAACCTATTTCCGGAAGCTTTGGTCGCCCTCAACGTGAGGTTCTACATACCCTCGTAGTTGGGCCCGCCTCCGCCCTCAGGAACAACCCAATCGATAATTTGGTAGGGGTCGGCGATATCGCAGGTCTTGCAGTGCACGCAGTTGGCGGGGTTGATTTTCAACTTCACTCCATTCCCCTCTTTCACCATCTCGTACACCGCAGCCGGGCAAAAATACTGGCAGGGATTCCCAAATTCCTCCACGCAGCGTGTCGAGCAGATGTTCAGATCCTGCACCTTCAGATGGCACGGCTGATCTTCGTCGTGCCGCGTTCCGGAATGATAGACGTCGGTCAGCCGATCGAACGTGAGCTTTCCGTCGCCCTTGAATCGTTCCGGCGCGGGCCGCCCGAAAATCGGCTTGTAAGCCTCGTAGCCCTCATGCGCACGCATGGGATCGATGATGCCGGCGCCACCGGTAATCTGCTGCAGGCCGGAGTAGAAGAATCCTTCCAGTAAGCCGTTGCGAAAGGACTGGTGGAAATTCCGAACCTTCCAGAGCTCTTCCTTGATGTAGCTTTTATCGATTTTTTCTTTATAAAGTTTCAGCGTCTTGCTGGAGTAGTCGCCCTTCTTCAGCGCCTCGAAAATCGTTTCGGCGGCCAGCATGCCGCTCTTCATCGCCAGATGCACGCCTTTCAGCCGCTGCGAATCGAGGAAGCTGCCCGAGTCGCCGACGATGAGCCCGCCATCCAGATAGTTGCGCGGCATCGCATACCACCCACCGTAAGGCAATGATTTCGCGCCATAGCGAACCAGCTTTCCTCCTTCCAGAATGTTGCGCACAAACGGATGCGTCTTCCACTTCTGGAATGCCGCGTGAGGATCGAAGCGCGGATCCTCGTACTCGAGTGCAATCACCAGTCCAATCGAAACGCGGTTGTTGCTGAGGCCGTAGATCCAGCCCCCGCCATACATCTTGGTCGAAATCGGCCAGCCGAGCGTGTGCGCCACGTAGCCCGGCTGAAGTTTGCCCGGCTGAATGTCCCAAAGTTCCTTGATGCCAATGCCGTAGCTTTGCGGATTGACGTTGCCCAGATTCTTCTTCGCAACAAGCTGCTTCGTGAGCGATCCGCGCGTCCCTTCGGCCAGCACCGTCACCTTCGCGCGCAGTTCGTAACCGGGAGTGAAGTTGTCCTTCGGCTTGCCGTTCTTATCGAGACCTTTGTCTTCGGTAATGACGCCGGTGATTCCGTCCCCTTCATAAATCAATTCCGCCCCGCCGAATTCCTTGAAAAGGTTTACGCCCGCGGATTCAACCAGCCCGCCCATCCATTTCACAAGCTTGTTGAGTGAAATGACGTAGTTGCCTGAGTTACTGAACGGCGGAGGCGTAATCGGAATGCGGTACGAAGATTTCTCCGTGAACACAAGCGCCGCGGAATCGGTAACCGGCGTATCGAGCGGCGCGCTTTTCTGAAAATCAGGAACCAGCTCCGCGAGCGCCTTCGGATTCATGATCGCGCCGGAGAGCTGGTGCGCGCCGATCTCCCGCCCCTTTTCGAGAACGTAGATGTTTTCGGCGGAAAGCTCCGGCTTCGCTCCGCTGGCGTTGTGCTGCTTGATCAGGTTCGCAAGATGCAGCGCGCAAGCGAGACCCGCCGGCCCTGCGCCAACGATCAGGACGTCCGCTTCCAGTTGTTCACGTTGAGTGGCCATGCCGCTATTTTATCAAACAACTGTTTGGTGAAAAGCCGGATTCTGGCTCAAAGAAACGTGGTGGCCGATCTTCAGATCGGCCCACAGAGAAACATGAAAAAAATCAGAAACCAGGCGCGCCAGACGAAGCCGGCCGCATCTCCGGCGCATTGACGCCGAAACGAAGATGCGCGAACCACGACTGGCTCAGCGACATGAATCCGGTATAGAGATAGCCCCACACGAACAGCAGCAGAAACGGCACGGTGGCGTAGTTTTCGTTGATGATGGCGTAGACGACCGTAAGCCCGAAATAGAGACCCAGCACCACTTCGAAATACGGCATCCACCCGGCCTTGTTCTTATATTTTTTGGCGACAAACGTGCCGGATTTGCCTTCAATCTTGAATTTGGGTGTACGCGCGAATTCCGATTTCTTCCCGATGATCGCTTCAATCACCGCTTGCGCGTTGCGGACGCTGATGCCGATCCCCGTGGCCATCACGAACGGCATATACAGAAACGTGGTCAGCCAGGTCTTAGGACGCAGCTCTTTTTGCGCGGCGAGATAGAAGCTGGAAATCGAACACGTGGATGCAAGGAACAGCGGCAGGTCAATCACCAGCATTTGGAACCAGCCCTGGTAGAAGCGCACGATCATCGCGGGTAGCAACATCGTGGAAAGCAGCACCATCAGCGGATAAGAAATATTCGCCGTGAGATGAAAGAAGGCTTCCGATTTCACATAAAACGGAACGTCGGATCTGAAAACTTTGGGAAGGATTTTCTTCGCCGTCTGCATCAAGCCTTTGGCCCATCGCGCTTGTTGTGCCTTGAAACCGTTCATGTCCACCGGCAACTCGGAAGCGCATTCGATTTCCGGTAGATACAGAAACTTCCAGCCCTTCAGCTGCGCGCGATAGGAAAGATCCGTGTCTTCCGTCAGTGTGTCGTGCTCCCAGCCGCCGGCTGTATCAATCGCGACGCGTCGCCAGATTCCGGCAGTGCCATTGAAATTGAAAAATGTCCCCCGGCGCGAACGCCCGCCGTGTTCAATCACGAAATGCCCATCCAGCAGAATCGTCTCCACGCGAGTAAGGAGGGAATAGTCGCTGTTGAGATACGTCCAGCGGGTCTGCACCATGCCGATCTTGCCGTCAGTCGCGGGATCAAGGAAATACGGCACGGTGCGTCGAAGAAAATCAGCCTGTGGGATGAAATCGGCGTCAAAAATCGCCACAAATTCTCCCTGCGTGGTCTTCAAGCCATTCTCCAGCGCCCCGGCCTTGAATCCTTCGCGATTCGTCCGGTGGATGTAGCTGATGGGGAGTCCCTGAATTGCGTGGCGCTCCACGCAGGCGCGTGCAACCTCTCGCGTCTCATCCGTCGAATCGTCCAGCACCTGGATATCCAGCAACTCGCGCGGGTAGTCAAACTGCGCCACCGCATCCACCAACCGCTCGATCACGTAGCGTTCGTTAAAGATGGGAAGCTGTATGGTAACCTTGGGCCAGTTTTGAACTGGCGGCGGCGCCGGGGGAACATTCTTGCGATAAACATAGTAGTCGTAAAGCAGCACGTACCGGTGCAGCCCGTAAAGAGCCAGCATGAACAGCACGATGAAGTAGGGAATCATCATCGCCAGGTCAAACGTGTTGGCGTTGTAGACCCCAGTGAACGTCTTGTCCGTGATTTTGTGCCAGTAGTGGCTCAAGCCACCCTGGCTCAGCGCGGCGAAAAGAAGTGGAGCGAAGTTCATCAAGATGCGCGTCTCTCCGAATGATTCCCGAAACTCAAACTGAAAATCTGAAGCTTGCTGGGCTGCTGGCGGCGGGAGCGTTGCTGGAAGCGCTCTACCTGCGGATGCACAGCCTGTACTACCTGAAAAACCACGCGATTGAATTTATGGTGCTGGCGCTGGCCGCCGGCATAGTTTACCTGCTTGCCTTATATGGCTTCGGCCAGACACGAGCGTCGCGCGCGTCATTCATTTTACTCATTTTTTGCGCGCTTGTGTTCCGGGCCACTCTTTGGCCGATGCAGCCCACGCTCTCGGACGACCTGCAGCGGTATCGCTGGGACGCCAAAGTCCAGGCGAACGGCTGGAATCCATACGCCGTGGCGCCAAACGATCCGCGGCTTGCCTACCTGCGCGACCACTATTACGAAACCATGCCCGGCCGGGAAACGCCGACGATCTATCCGCCGGTCACAGAGCTAATCTTTCGTGCCACCTGGAAAGTTTTTCCCGGCCCAACGGCGTTCAAAGTGCCATTTGCAGCGGCCGATGTTTTTGTGCTGCTGCTCCTGGCGGGGATGTTCCGCGAAGAGAAAGATCGCGCCTTTCGCGTCGCGGTCTACGCTTGGAATCCGCTGGTGATCGTGGAATTTGCCGGCAGCGGCCACAACGATGTGCTGGCCCTCCTCGGAATTGTCGGCGGCCTGGCGCTGCTGAAAAAACGCCCAGCACTGGCAAGCGTCCCGATCGCGCTGGCCACGATGGCCAAAGTTTTTCCCACCACGCTCCTTCCCGTCTGGATTCGACGCGCGGGCTGGCCAGAGAGGCGCCCAGGTTGGTGGGCCGCGGGGCTGGCGGTCGTGGCTTCCGTGGTCTTTCTATTGCCATACTGGCATGGGCTGGGAGCAATTCGAGCGGACCTGGCATACTACGAAGCAACCTGGAAAAACTACCACGCCAGCTTGTACACCGTGATCGACTGGCTGACCGGCGGCGGAACCCGAATCCCCGCAATTGTCGCAGCCACAGCGATCTGGGGGTTAGCGCTCTGGCTCGCGTGGAAGCGCGCTGAACCCGCTCGCGCGGCCTATCTGCTCATTGGAACCAGCCTCGCTTTCTGGCCCAATGGCTATCCATGGTATTTCACCTGGATCGTGCCGCTGCTCTGCTTTTTCCCGAACCCCGCCTGGCTTCTGCTCACCGTGCTTCAGTTTTTGTCCTACAACGTGCTCATCGGCTACGGAATCCTCGGCCAATTCAAATTTGATCCGTTCATACAGTGGCTGGTCTACGCGCCGTTCTACATTCTGCTTCTCGCCGGGTGGCTGGCACGCAGGTTTCAGTCTGAATCTTGAGCACAATTTTCTGGTTTGGGGATAGCAATGGACAGCGGCAAAGTAAAAGGAAGAGGCACTGTCGTTGAAGTAGCGAAGGAGTTTCTTCGCCTCGGATTCGTGGCATACGGTGGACCGGCGGCTCATGTAGCCATGATGGAGGAGCAGTTCGTCGGCCGGCGAGGCTGGCTCGCGCGCGAACGATTTCTCGATCTAGTGGGCGCCGTAAATCTGCTACCGGGGCCGAGCTCAACGGAGTTGGCGATTTATCTTGGAGAAATTCGATCCGGATTGGCGGGGCTGATCGTTGCCGGAGCGTGTTTTATTTTGCCAGCCGCGTTTCTTGTCTCAGCGCTGGCCTGGGTTTACTTGAAATTTGGCGCGGTGCCGCAAGTCACGGGGCTGCTGTTCGGAATCAAACCGGTCGTCGTGGCGCTCGTGGTCCAAGCCGCATGGAACCTGGGCAAGACGGCGTTGCGCAGCGCCGCGCTCGCCGCCCTCGCTCTGGTTGTGGTGTTGCTGGCAGTCATGGGAGTTCCGGCAGTGTCCCTCCTGATCGGTGCTGGACTTCTCTGGATGGTGTTTCGAGAAGGGAAGCGGCTCGCAGGCAACCGCGCGGCTCTGGGCGCGTGGATCGGCCTGGGAAGCAGCAACGCGGGCGGAGCTCTGGGCCTGCTGCCAATCTTCGTTTACTTTTTGAAAATTGGAGCGGTCCTCGTTGGCAGCGGCTACGTGCTTTTGCCGGTCCTGCGTGCCGACTTGGTTGTGAAACTCCACTGGCTCAGCGATTCGCAATTGCTGGACGCAGTAGCTGTTAGCCAGGCCACGCCAGGACCGTTTTTCACCGTGGCCACGTTCATTGGCTACGTCCTGGCCGGTTGGAAAGGTGCCGCGGTCGCAACGATCGGAATGTTTCTGCCAGCATTCGTTTACGTCGGGGCCACATCCGGTTTTCTGCCGAAGCTGCGCAAATCGCCTCTGGCGGGCGCGTTTTTGGACGGAGTAAACGCGGCAGCCGTCGCGTTGATGGCATTCGTGGGCTGGCAATTCGGGCGAGCCACGCTGGTGAATGTCCCGGCGATAATTCTGGCCGTGCTCAGCGCTGTGCTTATTTTTCGCTACAAAGTTAATTCCACGTGGCTCGTACTCGGCGGCGCCGCCGCCGGGATTGCGCTGGGTCTGATAGGTTGGAGCTGAGCGCGGTCAAGTGCGCTAGGTCTGCGCAAGAAATCAGGGAACCAGAACTATTTTGCCGTGCGCGCCGGGCGTGAGGACGTCCACATGTGCCTTCGCCGCATCTTTCAACGGAAGTTCTTTCCCCACGATCGGCCGCAAAGTGCTGTTTTCAAGCCCTGCGCCGATGGCGGCGTAAATTTCCGTCAGTTCTGTTTCCGTCGCCGCCCAGAGCGTAAAGCCCTTGGCAGTACCGCGTCGGGCCATCAGGTCACGCGGGTTGATAGTAATCTCTCCGCGGTTGCCCACGATAATCACGCGGCCGTTCATGGCCAGCAATTTCAAATCGGCCGAAAGATTCACATTGGCGAGCATTTCCAGAATCACTTCCACTCCGCGCCCGCCGGTCGCTTTCAAAATCCCTTCCGCGTATCCCGGCTTGCTGTGATCGAACGCCTGGTGCGCGCCCTCCTTTTTCGCCAGGTCCATGCCCTTTTGCGTGCCCGCCGTGCCGAAAACAGTTATCCCCATCGCCCGAGCGAATTGCACCGCGGCCGTTCCCACTCCACCGCTAGCACCATGAATCAGCACAGTTTCACCGGGACGCGCATGCGCATGGTGAATAAGCGCCGTGATAGCGGTCCCATACGGAACCCAAACTCCCGCTCCCTGCATGAACGAGATTTTTTCGGGCAGCGCATGCACCTGCGATTCAAGCGCCAGCGCATATTCGGCGTACGCGCCGCTCACCGTCCTCGCCGTGTAAACGCGATCGCTGGGCCTGAATTTGGTAACGCCTTCACCCACAGCTTCCACCACTCCCGCGGCATCCGAGCCTGGCGTGTACGGCAACGACGGCTTGATCGCGTAAGTCCCGTTGCGCATGTACGTGTCGTAGGGATTCACGCCCGCGGCATGCACGCGGACGAGCACTTGCCCGGGCCCCGGCTTAGGCGTAGGGATTTCCTGCAACTGCAAAACTTCCGGCCCGCCGAACTGGTGCACTTGTATCGCCTTCATAAGAGATCTCCCCAGGATGCGTAATTCCCAAAAGCGTTGGATGAATTCATCGCCGACAAAGCGACATCAAGATACAGGGAAATGAAGCCAAGGCCCAAACGGAAAAGTGGAAAGTAGACCGCTCAGAAATGATCGTCGTGAACCAGCGCGGCCGCGGTCGTACCGTTCGTAGTCTTTGCCCAGGCGGTGGTCTGCCAGTTGTCTTTTGACTTTTTCGCGGGAATCCAGGGAGGCAAAGTCTGATTGAAGCGCTCGGCCAGCGCGTAAACGTAAGGTTCGTAAAGCCTGCGAAGTTCCGCGAGATTTTGATCGGCCTCCGGCGTGGCGGCCAGCACGGTGCCGTGCTTCGCCAACGTTTCGCGGATGAGGCGTAATGCATCCGGTGGCAAGCGATCCTGATCCGGCGGGCGAGGAGCCGCGGCAAAAACTTGGCACAGGTCAGTGACCGCGTGCCGCGCAATCGCGAAGGTCAGTTGTGCCTGCCGGGAGCAGAAATCCTCCATTCCAGAAATCGTGAGGGCGCAGGCATCCAGGATCGCCGTGAGGGAACTGATCCACGACTGGTTATCGTGCTGCGAACGAAAATAGGCCAGCACCGGATAAGAGAGATGACTCTCAAGCAGTCGTGCCGACCAGCGCTCCCAATCCTTGAAAAGATCGCGCAGCGCTTCGTGGCCTCCGGGAAAGGTGTGACGCAGGAGCAATTCACCGGCGGTGGGCGGTGTACCCGCTCTAGAATCGAGAAGTACAATCTCGGTCTCGCGCTCGGCGAACGAACCATAAATAAACGGCAAATACCCGATGAGCGCGGCAAGAAACCCAAACCCAAAGCCGGATTCTGCAACCACAAGGAATCGCGAAACACCGGAGCGCGGAACGACGTCACCCAGGCCCAATGTGAAGAATGTGGTGCCGCTGAGATACACGTCGGTGTAAAAGCTTGGCGTGCCTCCGGACAGATTCACCGCCGATCCGGCCCCGTACTGCATCATGGCGAAACTGAGGATAAGTCCGACGGCCCATACCCCGATCAGGAACAGCAGCGAGATCGGCCCATAAAATCCAAGAAAGGACTCGCGGTGTTTTTTGGACGGGATGAGGCGCGCGTAAAACTTCCATGTTATCCAGGTCAACTGAAAGTAGATGCGCGCCAGGCGGATTTTGCGGGTGACCCGGCGAGGCAGGATGATGGCCTCGAAGGCGTCCCAGCTCACGATCAGGAAAATGAGGACGCCTGAGATGAACACACCCGGAGCAAGAATCATGCGGAACCTGCCTCTTTCATCAAGGCCGACGAGATGCTCAAGCGGAGATCGAGGTAACCAGCCGTGCGTTCACGGAAATTTCCGTCTTGAAGAGCCTGGAAACGGGGCAACCGGTCTCGGCGCCCTTGACGGCGGCGTCAAACTTGGCCTTGTCAGCGTTCGGAATCGTGGCCACCAGGTCGAGCTGGCTCTTGGTAATCGAGAAGCCCTCTCCCACCTTTTCGAGCGAAATCGTGCAGGTGGTCTCGAGCTTCGAGGCAACCATGCCGGCCCCGGCGAGTTGTGCGGAAAGCGCCATGGTGAAGCAGCCCGCATGTGCCGCTGCAAGAAGCTCTTCGGGGTTGGTACCGACCCCGTTCTCAAACCGGGTCGAAAACGAGTATTGCGTCTCCTTCAGCGTGCCGCTATCGGTCGAAATCGAGCCTTTACCGGATTTCAGATCGCCTTGCCAGACTGCGGATGCTTTGCGTTGCATAGTTGGTCTCCTTCTTGCTGACTTGTGGCTGCGGGTCAGGCAACTTTGATTCACCGGGGCAGGCGGTGGTTACGCAGCCAGGCCTGAATTCTACCACTTGTGGAAGATGAAAAACGCCGCCAGGGCGATGAAGGCGAAGCCCACCAGAGAATTCCACTTCATTGGCTCCCCAAGATATGTAATCGAGAAAAGCGAGAAGACCGAGAGGGTAATCACCTCCTGAATGGTTTTGAGCTGTGCGGCGTTGAATTCGTAAGAACCGATTCGGTTCGCCGGCACCTGGAAGCAGTATTCAAAAAAGGCGATCCCCCAACTGATCAGCACGACCTTCCAAAGCGCCACATTGCGAAACTTCAGATGCCCATACCACGCAAACGTCATAAAAATATTCGAAATGGTCAGCAGAAGAATTGTGCGCATGCGCCCGGTCGGCTCCTCAAGAGATATAAGGCTTATTCGACGCGATTCCCGTAATTCCCGCTACGTGTTCATGTCGTGTCCTTCGTAAATAAGGACACGGCCATCTTCTTCAATCTTGTCGCGGTAGGGAGCATTGCTGCGGCGACTCATTAAAATCACGCTACAATCAGGCCGAAGTCGGAAATTCATCCCACGCTGGAGACTCGCACTCCAGGCTTGGCACATTTCAAGGTACGAGATGACCTCACCTGCACTGTGCGCAAGCTCAGGCATAAGAGGATTACACTCTAGACGTTAAGGCTGAGGGAGACGAGACCCGGCGGTGTGGCAGGCACGATAGGCGGAAGCTTCGACCGGTCGACCGGATTGTAAAGTGTGTCGCGCTCGACAGGGACGCGGCCGGCGGCACGGATCAAACGTTCGAGTTCCCCAAGCGGCGTAAACTCCGAGGTCTTCGCGCCCGCGTCGTGATAAATCTTTTCCTCAACCACCGTGCCGTCCAGATCGTTGGCTCCGAACCGCAGCGCAATCTGCGCGATGCTCGGCGTCAGCATGATCCAGTACGCCTTGATGTGATCGAAATTATCCAGCATCAGGCGAGACACCGCGATCGAGCGAAGATCGTCGTATCCTGTCGGCTTTGGAATATGCGCCAGCGCCGTGTTGTCCGGGTGAAACGCCAGCGGGATGAACGCGACGAACCCGTGCGTCTCGTCCTGGGCCTCGCGCAAAAGCACCAGGTGATCCACGCGCTCTTCCACCGTTTCCACGTGGCCGTAAAGCATCGTGGCATTCGAACGCAGGCCGATGCGGTGCGCCTTCTTCGCGATGCTCAACCACATCCGGCCGCTGACCTTGTGGTCGCAAATGATCTTGCGCACGCGAGGGTGAAAAATCTCCGCACCGCCGCCGGGGCAGGAGTCCACGCCGGCCTCTTTCATTTTCTTCAGCGTTTCTTCGATGGTCAGCTTCGCGATGCGCGCGAAATAGTGCACCTCCACCATCGTGAACGCCTTCAGGTGCACGTGCGGGTGCCGCTGCTTCAGCCCGCTGATCATCTCCAGAAAATGGTCGAACGAAAGATCCGGGTGCAGTCCGCCGACAATGTGAAACTCCGTCGCGCCCTCGCGCACGCCTTGCGCCGCGCGTTGGTAAACCTCTTCGAGCGCGTAAGTGTACGCACCTGGGGCATTGGGATCGCGCCCAAACGCGCAAAGCTTGCAATGCGCCACGCACACGTTGGTCGGATTGATGTGGCGATTCACGTTGTAATAGGTAACGTTGCCGTGCCGCTTTTCCCGCACATGATTTGCCAGCCAGCCCACCGTAAGCAGATCCGGCGAACGGAACAATGCCACGCCGTCGTCAAACGAGAGGCGCTGGCCGGCCAGCACTTTGTTGGCGATAGGTTCCAATGTTGCGTCATTAATCATCAATTCAGCCACGGGCATCCCAATCTATTAGAGGGCGATTTACGTTTCGCCGCTACTTGAATTCGCTTTTCGAACAAATCAAACCGTTCAAACACGCCATAAGGCTGCCGCGGCGCCCCAGAACAACAGGAACAACATACTAATATAGCCGTTCACGGTGAAAAACGCAGCGTTCAGCTTGCTCAGGTCATTAGCCTTCACCAACGAATGCTCATACCCCAAAAGGACCGCGACCACCACAACTCCCGCCCATGCCGGCCAGGGCAGCCCAAATCCGTAAGCCAGCCAACTCAGCAGCGCCACCACGCCAACATGCATCAGTCGCGCAATCTGCAAAGCGCTCGCAATTCCGAATCGCTTCGGGATCGAATAAAGCCCCGCGTTCTTGTCAAACTCCACATCTTGGCAAGCGTAGAGCACGTCAAAGCCGCCAACCCACAGCGTAACCGCACCGCAAAGAATCAGCATCCGCCAATCGAGCCCGCCAGTAATCGCGATCCACGCCGCTGCGGGTGAAATTCCCAGCGCAAACCCTAGGAACAGATGCGACCAGTTGGTGAACCGCTTCGTGTAGGAATAAAAAAACAGAATCGCAATCGCCACAGGAGCCAGCTTCAGCGCCAGCGGATTCAATTGCCAGGCCGCCACGAAAAACACCCCGACCGCCAAAAGCGTGAACGTCCATGCGAAAGAAACGGTAAGCGCCCCGGTGGCCAGCGCCCGCGTCTTCGTGCGCGGATTTTCCTTGTCATAGCGCACATCAGCGATGCGGTTCAGCGTCATTGCCGCCGACCGCGCCGCCACCATCGCCACCACGATCCACAAAATCTGCCGCAGTGTAGGCCAGCCATGCAGCGTCGCCCGCGCCGCCAGCAGCGCCCCCGTCAGCGCAAACGGCAGCGCAAACACCGAGTGCTCAAACTTGATCATTTCCAGAACAGTGCGAATGCGCCCAGCCATTCGATCAACTCTCCGCTTTCTTCGCTGCGGCGCTGCCCGCCCAGCGAAACATTTTTTCCTGGGGCAGCCCGGCCTTCGCCAGCACCCTGCAGACGTACTGCGTCACCAGGTCATCGATGCTTTTCGGCAGGTGATAAAACGAAGGCATCACCGGCATGATCACCGCCCCGGCCGCTTGCGCCCGCAGCATATTTTCGAGATGAATGCGGTTCAGCGGCGTGTCCCGCACGCAAAGAATCAGCTTCCGGCCCTCTTTCAACATCACATCAGCCGCGCGCGCCATCAAGTCGTCAGAAGTCCCACAAGCAATCGACGCCAGCGCGCCAACAGTGCAGGGAATCACAATCATCGCGTCCACGCTGTAACTGCCAGAGGCAATGGACGCGCCCACGTCTTTATTGGAAATGACCTCAATCTTTTTGGGCGTGCGGCCGAGAATGCGCCCCGGAAGTTTCTTCAAATCGCCCGAGGTGATCCGCAACTCCTCCGCGAAAAGCCGCTGCCCGGTTTCCGTGACCACGAGGTGGACGCGCCCCACGCGCGTGTCGTCCTCCAGTATGGCGAGCGTTTTCTGCGCGAAAACGGCACCGCTCGCTCCGGTCACACCCACGGTAATCGTTTGTCCCTTGTTGGAAGGCATGGAATTGTGTGCGGTTCTTTCAGTCTCGCAGCGGCTCGCAGGCAAGTCAAGCTTAGCCGTGGTGTCGCGGCGATGTTAAGATGCGTAGCGGTCAAACACAATGAAATCCGACGAACTATTGAAACTTTTGCAAGCGGTGGAGTCCGGGAAACTCATCTCGGAAGCAGCCCTGGCCAAGCTGAAGCATTTGCCGTTTGAGGACATCGGATTCGCCAAGGTGGATCATCACCGCGCCCTGCGCCAGGGCTACGCGGAAGTGATTTTCGGCAAAGGCAAGACGCCCGCGCAGGTGGCGGAGATCGTGCGGGCCATGGTCTCGAAAAAAGCGTCCAGCCATAACGTACTCGTCACCCGCGCTGACCCCAAAATATTCGCCGCCGTAAAGCGCGTCAGCCGCGCCGCGAAATTTCATCCGCTCTCCGGCGTGATCTCCATCGAGCGAAGCAACGAAATTTCGGGGAAGGGAACGATCCTCGTCGTTTCCGCTGGTACGAGCGACATTCCCGTAGCCGAAGAAGCCGTCCTCACCGCCCGCCTGATGGGCAATCGCGTGGACCAGCTTTTCGATGTCGGCGTCGCCGGCATTCACCGCCTGCTGGAGCATCGCAGCAATCTCGCCGAAGCGCGCGTCATCATCTGCGTAGCCGGCATGGAAGGCGCTCTGCCAAGTGTAGTCGGCGGCCTCGTAGGCATTCCAGTCATCGCGGTCCCAACCAGCACCGGTTACGGCGCCAGTTTCGGCGGCGTAGCCGCGCTTCTAGGCATGCTGAACTCCTGCGCTTCCAACGTGACCGTAGTGAACATTGACAACGGCTTCGGCGCCGCCTGCGTCGCGTCCTGCATCAACCGCCTGTAATCAACTGTTTCTCAACAGAACTTTCATCACGCCGCGTTCTTGGGCATGCGCGATAGCTGAGGGTGCATCCTTCAGCGCAAAAGCACCGGAGATTAAAGGCGTGGGATCCACCTTGCCGGACTGAAGCAGTCGGATGGCTTTGTCGAAAGGTCCGCAGCGCGAGCCGACGACGGTGATCTCTTTCACCACGATGGGCCAGGTTTCCACCGGCGCCGCGCTGTGAAACGTGGATTTCAGGAGCAGCGTGCCACGCGGTTCCGTCATCCGCTGCGCCAGCGCCAGGCCCGACGGCGAACCGGTCGCCTCCACAACCAGCCGGTAGTTTTCCTTCACGCGCGTTAAATCGCTCGCTTCGCCGCGAACTAGCCTCGTCGCCACGCCCGCCCTCCGTGCCAGCTCCAGCTTGCTTGCGTGCTTTCCATAAAGAACGACACGCGAACCCGCGGCCTTCAAGACCATGGCGATCAACTGTGCCAGCTTGCCATCGCCCAAAACCGCCGCACCGGGATATTTTCGAATATCGAGTTGATCGAGAATCTGGCACGCTGCGGCAAGCGGCTCAATAAACACGGCCTTTTCGTCGCTCACAGTTGACGGCACAAGATGCAGGTTTTCCAGCGGCAGCGTCAGATATTCGGCGAACGCTCCATCATGCGCCACGATGCCCAACACGGTGCGCCGTGCGCAGTGCGTCTTCAACCCACGTCTGCAAAAATCGCACACAGCCCGCAATCGATAGGCCGCGCAGCCCACGTTGATTTCTCCCGCCACTCGCTTGCTAACCCACCGCTTCTTCAGTGCCGCGGAAACTCCCGCGGCTTCCACGACCTCGCCGACAAATTCATGTCCCGGCGTGCCGCGAAACCCGTGGTACCCGCGCAAAATCTCCACGTCCGTGTTGCAAATTCCGGCCAACCGCACGCGAACGAGCGCCCAACCCGGCCGCAACTTGGGAACCGGCTTGCGAACCTCAGCCAGCTTCTTTCCGCGCACCACAAAGCTGATCATCTTCATTTTACGTTTCGGATTTTTAGGGAAAGTTATGATGAATTGGCTCCGCCACTCATAGCATTTTTGATGTAATTTTTAGCGCAGTGCCTGGGCTAGCGCTTCCGCGAGCGCAGCCTCCTGCTCTGGGCAAACCGTACGCAAATCGATAAGCAACCGGTCGTCTTCAATCCGGGCAATTACTGACGCTGCGCCCGATCGCAGGCGAACCTCTAATTCGCTCGGGGAATGTCGCCAACTCGCAATTCGGAGGACCTTCGTCGGCAGCGATTGCGCCGGAGTTGAGCCCCCTCCTACAAGCGAGCGCCCGTCGGCAATTTCGAATTCCGCATCCCCACCGGCAATTTGCGCCTGCAAAACTTTAAGAAAAGCGTCTGTGCGCGCGGAAATCTCGTCGACGCTCATCCGCATCATCCGCAGTGCAGGAATCTCTTTCCACACCCCGCGAAGATACGCGCGCAGCGTCGCTCCGAGCGCGGCAATCGTCAGCTTGTCCACCCGCAGCGCGCGGAACAGCGGGTGCCGCCGCACTTTCTGCACCAACTCCTTTTTACCGGCGATTATGCCTGCTTGAGGCCCCCCAAGCATCTTGTCGCCGCTGAAAAGCACCAGTGAAAATCCCGCCTCCACGCTTTCCCGCGCCGTTGGCTCGTTGATCCCAACAGACGAAAGATCTACGAGGCAGCCTGAGCCCAGATCCTCCACCACCGGAAGCCGGCTCCGCTGCCCGAGCGCAATCAACTCCGCCACTTCCGGCTTTTCCGTAAATCCCGATACCGTAAAATTCGAAGGGTGCACGCGCAAAATCACACATGTCTTTTCATTAATTGCGTTCTCGTAATCGGCGATCCGCGTGCGATTCGTGGTGCCCACTTCGCGAAGCACCGCGCCGCTCTGCTCCATGATTTCTGGAATGCGGAAACCGTCGCCGATTTCAATCAACTCGCCACGGGAAACGATGACCTCGCCGCCCCGCGCCAGCGCCGCCAGCGTCACCAGCACCGCCGCCGCGCAGTTGTTCACCACGATGGCCGCTTCCGCGCCCATCAGCCGCTCGATCAGCCATGAGGTGTGAACGTCTCGCTTCCCGCGAGCCCCAACGGCAACGTCATACTCCAGATTCGAATACTGCGTCGCCGCCTGCCGAAACTCCTCCAGGACCGTCGCGGGTAGCGGCGCCCGCCCCAGATTCGTATGCAGGATCACGCCGGAGGCATTGATCACGCCGCGCAGCGAAGGTGCAAGCGCCTGCTCGACACTCCGCACAACGCGCGCCTCAATCACTTCCGCAGCAAGGTGAGCTTCTTCCAGTGGCACGCCAGAAACAATCTCCCGCCGCAGTTGCGCAAGGACGCCGCGGACCGTCTCCACCAGGAAGCTGCGTTCCATCTTCCCGCCCAAATCAGCCACACGCGGTCGCAGCAGCATTTCATCCACCGACGGCAGTTGCCGCAGCAACGCCGTCTGGTCCATGCCCGACGTGGGTTTCGCTTTTTCCGGCATGCCGCCATTGGAGCACAGCAGGGAATCGCCCCGCAATTGCCAACTGTTCGAGCGGCCAGCGCCATGCTCCCCCGGCCGTTGTTTCATGCGCAGCGCCGCGCCCCTCTGCCGTTGACGGGCGCCGGGCACGAATCTACGATGAACTCTCGGGGATTTCCATCTCATGGCCACCATTGACGAGGATCTCTCGCAACTCGAGCGCGACATTCGTCAGCTCAAGATTGAGTACGACATGTATTTCGGTGGCGGCCGCAAGCGCCCTCCAACCGAAATCGAATGGCGCATTGAACTGATCGTTAAGCGCTACGGCGAGCGCGGCGGCGATATGAAGTTCGGTCAGCGCTTTCGTTTCAGCAATCTCTCGCAAACCTACGCGAAATATAAGGACGTCTTCCGGAAGCGCCTGGCCCAGCGTGAAGAAGGTAAGGTGCAACGCCACTTTGGCGCCGCCGCCAAGGCAATCGAAGCCGAACGCGCAAAGGCTCAAGCCGCCACCGCTGCGGCCGCTGCTTCCGCTGAAACAGCCAAGGTATTCCGCGTGGTCTGTACCGCGCCGGAAAAAGAAGCCGATAAAGTCGAGCAGCTTTACGACGCCTTCGTGCGCGCCAAGCAGGAGGCAGGCGAAGAGATGGGCAAGATGACGCGCGCCGGCTTCAACGAATTCGTTCGCAAAAAGACCAAGGATCTCCAGAAGGAGAAAAACTGTAACGAAGTCGAATATGTCGTCGAAACCGTCGACGGCCAGGTGAAACTCAAAGCCCTCGTCAAATCCTGATCTTCCCCTTCAAATGTTTCCCACAGATCTGCGTTTCCGGTTTTTTGCGCCTCCGCGTAAACTGGTACGTTCTTTAACGCATTGGAGGCGACATGGCCGTGGAGCGCGCGCTGCTTAGCGTATTCGACAAAACCGGCATCGTGGAATTTGCCCGCAGGCTTACAGCGCTGAAAATCGAGATTCTCTCGACTGGTGGCACCTCGAAACTCCTGCGCGAAGCCGGCGTGCCGGTGAAAGATGTCTCCGATTACACCAACTGGCCCGAAATGCTTGGCGGCCGCGTGAAGACGCTGCATCCCAAGGTGCACGGCGGTCTGCTTTACCGGCGCCACAATCCCGAAGACCTGAAGCAGGCCAAGGAACACGGCATCACGCCAATCGATCTGGTGGTCGTAAATCTCTATCCCTTCGAAGCCACTGCCGCAAAGGAATACCTCCCGCCCGAAGAGCTTATCGAAAATATCGATATCGGCGGCCCCACGATGCTGCGTTCCGCTGCAAAAAACTTCGAAAGCGTCACGGTGGTCACTGACCCAGCGGATTACGGTCGCATCGCCAAGGAACTCGAAACCAAGGGCGACACCTCGCTCGCCACACGGCTCGATCTCGCGCGCAAAGTTTTCGGGCTTACCTCGCGCTACGACGGCGTGATCACCATGAATCTCGAGCGGCTTTCGCTCCAAGGAGAGCAGTTGGAAGTTCAACAAAAGGGTGGCCTCACCGAACGAGTCTATCTTGCGCTGCGCCGCAAACAGGAGCTGCGCTACGGCGAAAACCCCCACCAGGCCGCGGCCCTCTACATTCCCGCAGGCCACCCGGCCACAGGACTCGCCGCCGCGAAGCAGCTTCAGGGCAAGGAGCTCTCCTACAACAATTACGTCGACCTCGAAGCCGCCCGCAGCCTGGTTGCCGAATTCGAGGGGCCCGCCGCCGTCATCATCAAGCACAACAATCCCTGCGGCGCAGCCGAGCAGTCCACCCTTCTCGACGCCTACACGAAAGCGCTCGCCAGCGATCCGGTCTCCGCATTCGGCGGCGTCCTGGCGTTCAACCACATTGTGGACGCCCTTACCGCCGAAGAAGTCGCCAAGCTCTTCGTCGAATGTATCGTTGCGCCGGGCTTCGCCGATCGCGCGCAAGAAATCTTTGCCGCCAAGAAAAATCTGCGCCTGCTCCACCTGCCGCAGGGCGGCCTGGATCACGACAAGGAATTACAGATGAAGCGGATCCTCGGCGGCATGCTGATTCAGCAGCCCGACCTCGGCAACCTGCAAGGGAAGGAACTCAAAGTCGTGACCAAGCGCGAGCCAACCGCCGCCGAACTCGCCGACCTGAAATTCGCCTGGAAAGTCTGCAAACACGTAAAGTCTAACGCCATCGTCTTCGCGAAAGATCGCGCAACGCTGGGCGTGGGCGCGGGCCAAATGAGTCGCGTCGATTCCGTCAAAATCGCCGTGATGAAAGCGCAAAACTTGCTGAAGGGAACCGCCGTCGCCTCCGACGCCTTCTTCCCGTTCCCCGACGGCGTCGAAGAAGCCGCCAAGGCCGGCGCCACCGCCGTGATTCAACCCGGAGGCTCGGTAAAAGACTCCGAAGTAATCGCTGCCGCCGACCGCCTCGGACTCGCAATGGTGTTCACCAATATGCGGCATTTCCTCCACTAAAGCCGACCCGGGCGGCCAATCTAGTTCTGCCCAATCCGCTCCACCTCTTTTTTCACCGCCAGTGCATCCAGCTTCTCCATCGGCAGACTCAAAAACAAATCAATCCGGCGTCCCAGTGTTACAAACGCGTCGCGAAACGCACGCGTGAGCTCCTCGGGTGTTTTCCCAAGGTTCCCGGGATCGGGAATTCCCCAGTGTGCGGTGATCGGCTGCCCCGGCCATACCGGACAGACCTCCGCCACTGCGGCATCGCAAACCGTAAACACAAACTTCATTTGGGGCGCGCCGGGCTTCAGAAACTCATCCCAGCTCTTGCTCCACAATCCTTCGACCGGCAGGCCCGCCGTTTCCAGCTGCTTCAGGGCGTAAGGATGCACACGCCCGGCGGGGTGGCTGCCCGCGCTGTACGCCCGAAAGTTCGGCTGGCCGCGGCGGTTCAAGATGGCCTCCGCAAGAATGGAACGCGAGGAATTCCCCGTGCACAGAAAAAGAACGTTAATTGGCTTGTTCACGGCAGGGACCTCAATTGCAGCAGGGAAGATCGACGCACCCCGGCGGACAATCGCACGCCTGCTTTAGAGGCTTGCTTGCCCGAAGAAACGCGCTCATGAACTTGTCTGTCACCAGCGGCCCAATTTGTTCCGCATCGAATCCCGCCGCTTCCAGAAACTCGCGCGCCTCTTCCACCTGGTAAACCCGCGTCGGCTCCACCTCAATCGCGTCGAATCCGGCCGCAGTCAGTTTCTCTATGTACTCGGTCTCCTGCAACGCGCCGGCAATGCAGCCCACCCACAACTCCATGCTCTTTCGGATTTCCGCCGGCACTTCGCCGCGCATCACCACGTCGGAAACCGCCAGCCGCCCTCCCGGCTTCAAAACGCGAAACGCTTCGCCGAGCACGCGGTCCTTGTCGCCCGAAAGATTGATGACGCAATTCGAAATGATCACGTCTACGGTGTTGTCCGGCAAGGGAATGCTTTCGATCGTGCCCTTCACGAACTCCACATTCTCGACGCCGGCTTTGCGCTGGTTTTCCCGTGCCAGCGCCAGCATCTCATCGGTCATGTCCAACCCGTACGCCTTGCCGGTCGGCCCAACGCGCTTGGCTGATAGCAAAACGTCGATGCCGCCGCCTGATCCGAGGTCAAGCACCACTTCACCCGCCTGCAATTTCGCCAGCGCCGTAGGATTCCCGCAGCCAAGCGACGCAGCCACCGCTTCTGCTGGAAGGCTCCCTTTCTCCGCTTCCCCGTAAAGATTCCGAGTGATGGGGTCGCAGCCACTCAATGACCCCCCGCCGCCGCAACAAACGGTCTTCCCTTCGGTAACCTGCTTCGCCGCCGCTCCGTATTTCACCTTCACAACTTCCTGGATATTGGGCTCGCCCATGATTGCTTCCTCTATTCTCACTTCGCAATTTGCACAAAATCTTCCGCCGCCACCGCGCGGTTCCGCGTGCAGCACTCCTCGTAAAGGAACCCAAGCACCTCGCGCAGCGCATCCGTGTTCGCCGTGTACCACAGAAATGTTCCCGCCCGCCGCACATCTACCAATCCAACCTGCCGCAATTTTTCCAGGTGGTGCGACAGCGTCGACGCGGGAATCCCCAACTCCTCCTGAATCTCCCCCGCCACCATTCCCGTCGGGTGCGCCGAGAGCAGCAATCGCACGATTTGCAGCCGCGACTCCGCCCCAATAGCGGAAAACCGGTCGGCGCAGCGGGTAACCAGAAGCGGATCAGCCTTCTTCATATTTCGATAATTGCAGAAATACGGTAGTAGGTCAATCCCTTTTTCCCGGAAACCCGCCCCTACCCCCACGCATCTTATTCTTGTGCGCTCGTTCTCTTCGAAACGCCCTCCTTTTTCGCTTTTGACCGCGTTTCCTTCGCATGGGATACTGAAAAAACGAACTCTATGACGCCAAATCGCCTGATCCTCCCTCTCTTCTGCGCCTCCCTGGTGGCGCTACCCGCTCTGGCCCAGAACGCCGCTCCCGCGCAATCCTCCCCGGTGCGCAAGGATCCCGTTCGTGCCGACGCCTACTACAACTTCACCATGGGCCACATCTACGAGCAGCAGTACGAACAAACCGGCGCCGGCGAATATGCCACCCGCGCGATCGAGTCCTACAAAAAGGCTTACGCCGTCGATCCGCTCTCGCCCATCATCGGCGAGCGCCTCGCGGAAATGTATTGGAAGGCCCAGCGCGTCCACGAAGCAGTCACGGAAGCCAACGAAGTTCTGAAGCGTAATCCCGACGATCTCCCGACGCACCGTCTTCTCGCACTCGTCTATCTCCGCAGTCTTGGCGACATCAACGGCTCCAATATCCAGTCCGAATCGATCGTGAAGGCCATTCAGGAATACACCGCCGTTCACCGCCTCGATCCCTCGGACCAGGAAGTCACTATTTGGCTCGCGCGCCTCTATCGCCTGCACAACGAACCGGAAAAAGCCGAAGGCGTTCTGCGCGATTTGCTGAAAGACGATCCCGAAAACGATGCGGGTGTAGAGCAGCTGACGCAATTGCTCCTCGACCAGAACAAAGCCGAGGAAGCCGTCTCCTTGCTCAATGGCATGATTGACCGTTCGCCCTCGGCCACGCTCTACGATCACCTCGGCGACGCATACACACAGACGCACGATTTCCCCAAGGCCGAAGCGGCCTATCGCAAAGCCGTTGATCTCGATCCTTCGGAACTCAGCCACCTTCGCGGGCTTGCGCAAACTCTGCTTTCAGAAGAGAAATACACCGAAGCGCTTACCATCTACCAGAAGCTTTCCGACATGCTGCCTGACGATGCGGACACCTACCTTCGCATCGCGCAGATTTATCGCGAGCTCCATCAACTCGATAAAGCCGAAGAGAATCTGGTGAAGGCGCGCCAGTATGCGCCCGGAAGCCTCGAGGTGATGTACAACGAGGCCATGATTTACGAATCGCAGGGCCGCTTCGAAGACGCAATCCGCGTGCTTTCCGATGCGGTCACCGGCGTAAAAGCCCAGTCCAAAGTGCTGCCGTCGCGCCGCCGCTCGTTGGCTATTCTCTACCAGCAACTCGGGATGCTCTATCGCGACACTCAGAATTTCCAAGCCGCCATCTACACCTTCCAGGAACTCGGCCATCTCGGCGACGAAGAAGACCGCCGTTCGCGCCTACTGGTCATGGATACCTATCGCCAGGCTCGCGATCTTCCGAAAGCCCTGCAAGTTGGCAAGGAAGCCCTTCTGAAGTATCCCGACGACTCTTCCATCCGCAGCAGCCTGGCAATGATGCTCGGTGAAGCGCAGCAGCCCGATGAAGCCATCAAGCTGTTGCAAGTCGGCCTGAAGGGCGGCGCCGGCGATCGCGAAACCTACTTGAACTATGCGCAAATTTACGAGCGCAGCCACCGTTTCACTGAGGCCGAAGCCGCGGCGCGCAAAGCGGAGGCGCTTGCCGTTCAGCCGGCCGACAACGAACTCGCGTGGCTGATTTTGGGCGCCATCTTCGAACGCCAGAAGCAGTACGACAAGGCCGAAGAGCAATTCAAGAAAGTCATCGACGTCAACCCGAAAAACTCCATGGTCCTGAACTATTACGGCTACATGCTGGCCGACCGCGGAATTCGCCTCGACGAAGCCCGCGACCTGATCCAGCGCGCCCTCGACCTGGAGCCTTATAACGGCGCATTTCTCGACAGTCTCGGCTGGGCCTACTACAAGCAAAACAAGCTCGATCAGGCCGAACTCACGCTCCGCAAAGCCATTGAACGCGAATCCCACGATCCCACAATTCGCGAACACCTGGGCGACGTTCTGGCAAAGCAAGGCCGTATGGAACTTGCCGTCGTCGAATGGGAGAAGGCTCTCAACGAGTGGCACCGCTCCTTGCCAGCCGACCTCGAAGAAGATAAAGTCGCGGAAGTGGAGAAGAAGCTCAGCCAGTACAAGCACCGCGTCGCGCAGAAAACTCCTCCTGCTGACGCCAAACCCTGAGTCAGTGAATGCGAACAATCCGAATTCCGGCGTACGCCAAGGTCAACTTGCGTCTGGAAGTGCTGGGAAAGCGCGCCGACGGCTACCACGAGCTGCGCACCATTTTTCAGACCGTATCGCTACATGACACTTTGGAGTTCCGTTCCTCTCGCCGCCCCGGCATCTCCCTGCAGATTCAGGGGAACGAAACCCTAGCCAAGGAAGAGATCGAGAAAAATCTGGTCTACCGCGCGGTGGACGCCTTGCGCCGCGAAAGCCGCGTTCGCCCCGGCGTCGAAATTATCCTGCAAAAAAAGATTCCCGCTGGCCGCGGGCTGGGTGGCGGCTCGAGCGACGCGGCAGCGGCTCTCCTCGGGTATCTACAATTCACGCGTCAGAAGCTCGAAACTCCCCGGCTTCTCGACATCGCCGCCAGCCTGGGCGCCGACGTCCCATTTTTCCTGTTTGGCGGAACGGCATTGGGCATCAGCAAGGGAGAAGAAATCTACCCCCTGCCGGACGCTCCGCGGCGGACCCTGCTGATCGTTTCGCCCAAAGACACTCATGTCCCCACTCCGGACGCCTACCGCTGGCTCCACGCCCCCGAATTGGCTTCGTTGACAAAATCCGCCGCGAACCATAAACTATTCAGGTTCTGTGCTCTATGTTGGAGCGCGCGGGAAGCGTCCCTTTCTAACGATTTCGAGGTCGCAGTTTTCCAGCGCCATCCCCGTCTTGGCAAGATCAAGCGGGATTTGCTCCATGGAGGAGCTTCAGAAGCCTTGCTGGCGGGTAGCGGTTCGGCGGTGTTTGGAGTTTTCCCGAGCCCAGCTAAGGCGCGCCGAGCCGCTGTCGGGTTTCCGCACGATCAAGCCTTCGTCTGCGAAACAATTTCGCGGAGCAGGTATGCGCGGTTGCTGAATTGCGCGATTGTCGGTTGATCCTCAGCGTCTCTCTGCACTCTGAAAACTCCAAATGTAGTGGCCGGTCTTCGGACCGGCAAGCCCGCAATTTCCGGTTCGAAGAAGTGTGTCGCCGCAGAGCGGCGACCACAGCGAGAAGCGAGTGAACGACGAGCGATTCAAAATCTTCACGGGTACCGCCAATCCGGTTTTGACCAAAGCCATTTGCGGACATTTGGACGTCCCGCTCGGCCAGGCAAAGCTCGATCGCTTCAGCGATGGTGAAATTTATTTTCAGATTCTCGAAAACGTACGCGGCGCCGATGTCTTCGTCGTCCAGCCCTGCTCGTTTCCCGTGGACAGCCACCTCCTCGAGTTGCTGCTCATGATCGACGCTTTCAAACGCGCTTCCGCCTGGCGTATCACCGCCGTGCTCCCGTACTACTGTTATGCGCGTCAAGACCGCAAAGACAAACCCCGCGTTCCGATATCCGCCAAGCTGGTCGCCGACCTGCTCGAAACCGCCGGCGCAAGCCGCGCTCTTACGCTCGATTTGCACGCGCCGCAGATTCAGGGGTACTTCGACGTTCCAGTGGATCACCTCTACGGCTCGCCCGTACTGGTCGAATATTTCCGGAAGCTGAAGCTCCCGAACCTCACCGTCGTTTCTCCCGATGCGGGCGGTGTGGAGCGTGCCCGAGCCTTCGCAAAGAAACTGGATGCGCCCCTGGCCATCGTGGACAAACGCCGCGTTGATATGGACGTAACCGAAGTCATGAACCTTATCGGTGACGTCAAAGGCCGCAGCACCTTGATCGTTGACGACATCATCGACACCGCGGGCACGCTTGTGAAAACCGCCGACGCGCTGATCCGCGAAGGCGCCACCCAGGTCTTCGCCGCCTGCACCCACGCCGTGTTTTCCGGACCGGCCGTGGAGCGCATCGTAAAATCGAAAATCACCGAAGTCGTGGCCACCGATTCCGTGCCCCTCTGCGAAGCCGCGAAGGGCGTCAAGAAAATCAAGATTTTGAGTGTCGCGGAACTGCTCGCCCGCGGTATTCGTTCGATTCACGAGGAGACCTCGATCAGCGAGCTGTTTATTTGAGATTCTCCGGCAGGCAGTTCCGCCGGAAGTCGTTCCAGGAAGGGAAAGAAGCTATGGCTCAGATCATTGTTGAAGGCGCGCCCCGCGCCACACGGGGCAAAAACGAAGCGCGGCGCTTGCGCGTCGCAGGACGAGTTCCCGCCACGCTGTACGGCGGAAAGGGCGAAGTGCTCGCACTCGCCGTGAACACCAAGCAGGTCACCGCGATTCTCCGCTCCGAATCCGGCCACAACACCTTGTTCCAGGTGGACCTCGGCGGCAAGCAGGAACCTGCCATCGTGAAGGATTGGCAGGTGGATCCCGTCACCGGCAATCTGCTCCACGTGGACCTGCTCCGCATCGCCATGGACGTGCGCATGAGGGTAAAAGTTCCCGTGCACACCTTCGGCGAGCCTGCGGGCGTCAAGGTCCAGGGTGGCGTCTACGAAGTCGTCACCCGTGAGGTCGAAGTCGAATGCTTGCCTGCGGACATCCCCACCGAATTCAAGGTGGACGTCAGCGGCCTCGCGTTGAACCAGAGCCTGCGCGCCGGCGAACTTCCGCTCGACACCAAGAAGCTCAAGCTGGTCACCGACCCGCAAACCGTTCTCTCTCACGTCGTTACCTTGCGTGCTGAGGAAGAGAAGCCGGTCGAAGCCGCGGTTGCCACGACTCCGGCCGAGCCCGAAGTCATCAAGAAGGGCAAGAAGGAAGTCGAGGGCGAGGAAGGCGAGGAAGGCGCGAAGCCGGTCGAGAAGCAGGAAAAGAAGAAGTAATTCTTTTCCGCTCGCCACGCGCCATACATCATGCGGCTCATTGTTGGCCTTGGCAATCCTGGCCCGGAATATCAATGGACGCCGCATAATCTTGGTTTTCTCGCCGTGGATGAAATCGCGAATCGCGCTTCCATCCGCGTCGAGCGGCCTGAAGGCAAGGCCCTGGTAGGGCTCGGGAAAGTGGCCGGGGAAGACGTCATCCTCGCCAAGCCGCAGACGTACATGAATCTCAGCGGGATCAGCGTTCGCGACCTGCTGGAAAAGTACGAACTCGGCCCCGAGGATTTGCTGGTGATGTGGGACGAGCGCGATCTGCCGTGGGGCATGATTCGCATCAGCGAACGCGGCAGCCCGGGAACGCACAACGGCGCGAAGTCGGTCACGAGCGTCGTGGGCACGCAGGAATTTGCACGGCTGCGGCTCGGTTGCGGGCCTGATCATCCGGTCGGCGATCTCGCGGCTTACGTTTTGCGGCCGATGAAGAAAGCGGATCTGGAAGTGGCCGCCGAAATGGTGGCCGCGGCGGGTGACGCGGTGGAAATGATTCTGACGCAGGGAATCGCCGCCGCCATGAACAAGTTCAACCGTCGCGTCCCGCCGGCCGACGAAACTTTGCAGGGGCCTTTGTAGCGGCGACCTTCAGGTTGCCAAGCAGTCACGATTTTCCCGGGCCAATCGCCCGGAACAGGAAGAAACGAGGTCATCATGGAAGAACGTTTGTACGATCTGATTTTCATCGCCCGCCCGGCAACGCCGGAAGACGAAATCAAGAAGGTCCTCACCACCATCGAGCATGCCGTCGCCGAAAAGGGCGGCAAGATCGAAAAGACCGAGCACTGGGGCACGCGGAAGCTGGCTTACAAGGTCGCCAAGCACCGCGAAGGCATTTACGTCTATCAGCAGGTGCGCACCAATCACGGCGAGCTCGTTCACGAGCTCGAACGGCGTCTCGGCGTGCAGGACTCGATCATCAAGTACCAGACAGTGCGCCTCGACGAAGAATTGAAGCGCCAGAAAAAGCTTTCGCACAAGCGTGAGCAGCGCGCCGCGCGCCGTCCGCGCCGGGTCACGCAACCGGTTCCCCCGGCCGAACAAGCCGCCGGCGCCGCCTAGCAGATATAGGGGCGGCCAGCTTGCCGCAGGCAGGCTTTATGCCTCCCGCTCTTTGGGTTTTGTAGTGGCCGGGCTTTAGCCCGGCCACCGTTCTGAACCGAATTTTGATTGGCAACTTTGGAAAGGTAGGAAGTTATGTCAGAGGAACAGAAACCAGTGCAAGCCGCACCTCCCCCGGCGCCAGCAGCCGCGGAAGGTGGCAATGCCCCCGCAGCCCCAGCCGCGCCCGCGCACCGCAGCGAAGGTGGCGCGCCCCCTCGCCGTGAGGGTGGACACTCCCATTCCGGTCCGCGCCGCGAAGGTGGTCCGGGCGGTGGACGCCGTGAAGGCGGCCCCGGAGGTCCCGGTGGCGGCCCGGGCGGCCCGCGCCGCGGCAAGCGCCAGTATTTCCGCAAGAAAAAAGTCTGCAAGTTCTGTGTCGAGAAGATGGACTTCATCGACTACAAGCGCGCCGACATTCTTTCGCAATTCGTGCAAGAGCGCGGCAAGATTCTCCCGCGCCGCATGACCGGCGTTTGCGCCCGTCACCAGCGCTGGCTCGGAGTGGCCATCAAGCGCGCCCGCAACATCGCCCTATTGCCTTTCGCCGGCAGCGCCGCAGGCGTCCAGGCCCCGCGCGCCATCGAAGCACCCAAGGCGTAACCCTGTAGTGGCCGGTCTTCAGACCGGCCAGCTCACTGCCCGCCGCTAGGCGGCCGTGTAGCGGCGACCTTCAGGTCGCCAGGATTTTAACGATAAAGTTTTTCGAAAGAATTCAGGAGCGAGTCATGCAGATCATTCTTCAAGAAGACGTAGAAAAACTCGGCCACCGCGGCGACGTCGTCACCGTCAAGCCCGGCTACGCCCGCAATTTTCTGTTGCCCAACAAAATCGGCATTGAAGCCACGCCGGGCAACATGAAAGCGCTCGAACGCATTCGCGGCGCGTTGGCCAAGAAGACCGCGACCGAACTCGATGCCGCGAAAAAGCAGGCCGAGTTGCTCACGGGCGTCTCCATCAAGTTCCACCGCAAGACCGGCGAGAACGACCAGATGTTCGGCTCCGTCACCACCGGCGACATCGCCGAAGCCCTCAAAGCGCAGAACTTCGAAGTCGACAAGCGCCAGGTGCAGCTCGCCGACCCGATCAAAACCATCGGCGAATTCCCGGTTACCATCAAAGTCTTCCGCGACGTAACCGCCGAAATCAAAGTCCACGTCGAAAAAGAAGTCTAACCTGGACACTCAATCTCGCGCATCACCGGGGCACGCTCCTGCGTGCCCCTCTTACTTTGGAGTGCGGCAGCAACGCTGCCGCTTTTGACCGACAAACCATTCCTCCCAAACCAGCAAAAAAGTTTTCCGACATTATCCTCACGATTCACAGGTCACTCCAATTGACGCCCGCTCGACTTCCGCGCACACTTCCTCTCGCAACTTCGGCTCAGGGGTCTTCCGCCGGAGCGAAAAATCTTCACTTGCCTTCCCGCGATAGTCGTGATACCTATAGCGAAGGAAAAGCGAACATATCCCGAAAGGTATGTCTGTCCCTATGCCCGCTGATTCCACTCTCGAACGCCCCCTTCCGAGTAATCTCGACGCGGAGCGTTCCATCCTCGGCGCCATCCTCTTCGACAACAACGCTCTCAACACCGCCATCGAAGCGCTCAAGCCCGACGATTTCTTCATCCCCCAGCACCGCAACATCTTCACCCGCATGATCGCGCTCGGCGAAGCCCAACAAGCCATCGATCTCGTCACCCTCACCGAAGAACTCCATCGCCGCAGCGAACTTGACGCCTCTGGCGGCGCCCCGTATCTCGCCTCCCTTGTGGACGGCATGCCCCGTGTCAGCAACGTCGAGCACTACGCGCGCATCGTCAAAGAAAAGGCCATGCTGCGCAACCTGATCCACGCCACGCACAATATTCAGCAGCGCGCCTTCGAAGGCGAAGACGGCGCCGACGCCATCCTCGATAACGCCGAGTCCAGCATCTTCGCGATCGCCGAAGACCGCGTCAAAGCCGGCCTCATCCCGGTCAAAGACATCGTCCGCGACAATTTCGAACGCCTCGAAAAAATCTTCCGGGAAGGGAAGAGCGTCACGGGCATCTCCACCGGCTATGGCGAACTCGACAAGCTTCTCTCTGGCCTGCAGCCTTCCGAACTCATCATTCTCGCCGCGCGCCCGTCGCAGGGAAAAACCGCCCTCGCGTTGAACCTCGCGGAAAACATCTCCATCCGCGCCGGCCTCCCGGTCGCCCTCTTCAGCCTCGAAATGTCCAAGGAGTCTTTGCTGCAACGCATGGTAGCCTCTGTCGCCCAGGTGGACGCGCACAAATTCCGCTCCGGCCACCTCAGCCGCGAAGACTGGCGCCGCATGACCGAAGCCCTCGGTACCATTTCTTCCGCGCCGCTTTGGGTGGACGATGCGGGTTCCACCAGTGTCCTCGAAATCGGCGCCAAGGCCCGTCGCCTCAAGCGCGACAAGGGCCTCTCGCTCGTCGTCGTTGACTATCTCCAGCTCATCACCGCCCGCGGCCGCTTCAGCTCCCGCCAGGAAGAAGTCGCCAGCATCTCCCGCGGCCTCAAAGGTCTCGCCAAGGAATTGCAGATCCCCGTCCTCGTCCTCAGCCAGCTCACCCGCGCACCCGAACGCGAAGAGCGCGGCCCGCAACTTTCGGATCTCCGCGAATCCGGCGCCATCGAGCAGGACGCCGACGTGGTCATGTTCATCTACCGCCCCAACTTCTTCAATCTCAACGCCACGCCCGAAGAGCGCGACATGGCCGACATCCTCATCGCCAAGCAGCGCAACGGTCCCACCGACAAAGTAAAATTCGTTTTTCGCAGCCGCCTAACGCGTTTTGAAGAAGCCGCGCCGGACGCCTTCTCCCAATTCTCCGGCGGCGACGAAATGTAGGGGCGACTTTCTGTCGCCCTCCCTTGTGTTTTGCAAGGCCCGCCATCCGAAGCGGGCGGCATTTGACGCCAGCAAAGGAGTTCCCCAATGACCACGACCTGGAAACCCGAAGGCTACAATTCCGTTTCCGTCTACATCGTCGCGGAGAACGCGCAGCGGGTTATCGATTTCGTGAAAAGAACATTCAACGCCACTGACCTCCGCCGCTTCGACGCCCCCGGCGGCAAAATCATGCACGCCGAAGCTCGCATCAACGACACGGTCGTAATGATCGCCGAGGCCAGCGGCCCCTACCCGGCCTTCCCCGTCTGGCTCCACGTCTACGTCCCGGATGCCCAAGCAACCTACAAAAAAGGCCTCGCCGCCGGCGGCGTCTCCGTTCAGGAACCCACCCGCAGGCCAGGCGACCCCGACCTCCGCGGCGGAGTCAAAGACCCCTGCGGCAACACCTGGTGGATCTCCACGCAGCTCGCCCCCTAATTGATTCTTCTGCGCGCGGTTTAATGGAAACAGATCACCGCCGCAGCTGCGGCAATCTCATAGGTTCTGCTGGACATCATCTCGTAAACTAGTCTTGCGCGCTTAAGCGATACTCGGACAGACAGGATCACAAATGCCCAGTGGCCTCTTTATCCGTTTCATAACTCCGAAAGATTTCGACCAGTGGTTGCCGTTGTGGGATGGTTACAACGCGTTCTACGGCCGCTCCGGCCAGACCGCGCTTCCTCTTGAAATCACCCGGATGACCTGGTCGCGGTTCTTCGACGCCTACGAACCCGTGCACGCTCTTGTCGCCGAAACTGACGGCCAACTGCTCGGCCTGACACACTATCTTTTCCACCGCAGCACGATCTCCATCGCCCCTGTTTGTTACTTGCAGGATTTGTTCACCAGCGAAGCCGCCCGCGGAAAAGGTGTAGGCAGGGCCCTCATCAACGGAGTCTACGAGCAGGCGAAGCTCGCCGGAGCGAATCGCGTCTACTGGCAAACACACGAAACGAACCACACTGCCATGCAACTCTACGACAAGGTGGCCGAGCGTTCTGGATTCCTGGTCTATCGAAAATTGTTCTGATCGGGCCGGCCGTGTCGAAAGCGGATCGATTCCAAGCCTTGACACACTGCGTCTGGACGACCACACCCTGTACGGCAGCCCCTGAACAACAGTTCTCCACGCCGGTTGTATCTGCTTGCTCAGAAAGGCTTTGTTTGTCCGTTCAAAATCGCCCACAAGACGGCCGATGGCATGGCGATTGCTCCGCCTCCGGGTGTTGTCATTCTCGCTAGCGGCGCCTCATCCCGGCTTTTCGCCGTTGCGCTCGAATGCCGTACACTAGTTCTTTCAGGAATTTTCATGACCCGCAGCCAGAAAAACCAGAGTCCCCCCGATTTTGTCGGCCGCCCCGTCTGGGCCGAAGTTTCTCTTTCTGCTCTCGCCGGGAATCTTCGCGCCATCCGCGACTACGTGAACCCCGTCAAGGAAGAGCGCAAGACGCCGCGAAAAGTTCTCTCCATCGTGAAGGGCAACGCCTACGGCCACGGCGGCCCGCACATTGCCAAAGCTCTCGAAAAGGCCGGGTCAGACTGGCTGGGCGTGGCCTCGGCTGGCGAAGGCATGGAGATCCGCAAGGCCGGTGTTCGCACGCCGATTCTCGTTCTCGGTGGCTTCTGGCCCGGCGAGGAGAAAAATCTTCTTCAGCACAAATTAACGCCGGCGATTCACCGCTGCGAGCAACTTCTCGCGTTCGAAGCGGCCACTGCAAAACTCCGCAAGAAAAATGTTCCCGTGCAACTCAAGATTGACACCGGCATGAACCGCCTCGGTATCATGCCGAAAGATGCCGATTGCTTCGCGCGCCAACTCTCGAAGTGCAAACACCTCGCCCTGGCCGGCACTTTTACGCATCTCGCCTCATCCGAAGTTCTGACCGACACGGAACTCGGCCTTCAGACCAAGCAGCAACTCGACCGCTTTTATTCAACCGTCGAGCGCCTCCGCACTCTCGGCGCCGATCCCGGGATCCTTCACATCGCCAACAGCGCCGCCATCGCCGCGCGCCCGGAAACCTGGGCCGACATGGTGCGCCCCGGCGCAATTCTCTATGGCTATCATCCCGGCTTCGATCCCCCGGAACGCCGCACGGAATTCGAAAGAAAGTTGCCCTTGCGTCCCGTCATGAGTCTGCGCGCTCGCCTCATGAGCGTCCGCTGCATCTCGACCGGCGAAGCCGTCGGCTACGATGCCACGTGGATCGCTCAGCGCCCGTCTCGCATCGCGGTTCTTTCCGCGGGGTATGCCGACGGCGTTCATCGCTCACTCGGCAATCGCGGTGTCCTCTACATTCGCGGCCACGCCGCCCCGATCATTGGCATCGTCTCGATGGATGTCGTGATGCTTGATGTCACGGACGTTCCCGACGCCGCGGTTGGCGACGTCGCCACGCTCTACGGAACCGACGGCAACAACGTCTATCCCGCCAATGTAGTCGCCCGCAGCATCGGCACAGTCACATCCGATTTGATCAGCGGCGTCAGCCAGCGCGTCCCGCGTTTCTACCTGCCCTGAAGCATCAGCCCGCGCTCTTTTATACTCGGACTTGACGTAACGCTAATTCAAGAGTATACAGTCCATCACGTTACCTGCTCCGGCAGGAAGGGCTCTACCCTCAGGTCGCCTTCTTTGCTCCCATGCTCCGCGGAGCGGTTCATCGTACGCCGTACCGTGAGGTCCTATGAACGGTTCAGGGTCCAGGCAAGCCGGCAGTTCGCTTTCGGAGTCTTCACTCTACAGTTCTGTCTCCAGACCAAGGTTGCGTGGACTGCTCAGCCACGAGTGGGATTTTTGGGTGATCCGCCTTGCCCTGGTTGGAGCTTCCGTCGGGCTTTGCTTCGCTCTGGGCCCCTTCAATTTCCACGGGCTTCCCGCCGCGGGCCTCGGCTTCTTTATCGCCATGGTGATTCTCCTCGCCGAGTTAAGGCTTCGCCACGCGGAGATCAGCGGGCTTGTGGGGGGCGCGTTCGGCGTGGTCCTGGGCCTGCTCGTCTCCCTCCTCATTACCCTCGTTGTTTCCCGCACCTCGGCGCTCGAACCCACCAAGTCCTTCGTTGAGTTCGCTTCACTGCTCTCCCTCGGCTACCTCGGGCTGATGATCGGCACGCGGCGCGGGCGGGAAATCCGCCCAGTTCCTTTACCCGAACAGGCAAATGTCGCCACGCCGGCGGCTGCTGCGTCCCCGCTGATGAAGCTCGTGGACACAAGCGTCCTCATCGACGGCCGCATTGCCGATATTTGCGAAACTCATTTTCTGGATGGTTGCCTCGGCCTGCCCCGCTTCGTTCTTCACGAGTTGCAGATGGTCGCCGACTCTTCCGATTCCCTGAAACGGCAGCGCGGACGGCGCGGCCTGGAAGTCCTGCAGCGCATGCAGAAAATGCCCGGCCTCGAAATTCGCGTTTTGGACGACGATGTGTCCGGCACCGGCGGCGTGGACCAAAAGCTTGTCGAGTTGGCGCGTCGCACCGGCTTCAAAATTGTCACCAACGATTACAACCTCAACAAGGTTGCGCGCGTCCAGAATATCTCGGTGTTGAATATCAACGAACTCGCCAACGCCTTGAAGCCCGCCGTGCTCCCAGGCGAATCCATGCGCGTCCTCATCCTCCGCGAAGGCAAGGAACCCACCCAGGGTGTCGCCTATCTCGATGACGGCACCATGGTCGTCGTCGATGGCGCGCGCCGCCTCATCAACCGCACCGTGGACATCCTGGTCACTTCCGTCCACCAGACGCCCGCCGGCAAAATGATTTTCGGCCGCCTCGACGAACGCACTGACTCCGGTTCAGTACGCGCAGCGTCAGCCGCCGCCGGAGCTCGCTCCGAAACCGCCATTGGCGGTAACGGCCGCTCTTTGCGCCCGTCTCGCCACGAACCCTCCGCAGCGATCGACCCGCCCTCCGTCAATCCCTACCCCGACTCCGAAACCATGTAGAATCCGTTTGAGTGCGACAACGAAGCTGCCGCTTTTACGGAGTAATTCCGTCAACCTCACAACCCCGAGTCCAGCGCCAAATCCTCTTTCTCAGGATGCAGATACTCCTCTAGCACCTCCACCACCAGCGCATGATCATCCCGCTGCGGCAATCCCGAGACTGCAATCGTCCCGACGCAACCTGTCCCCGCAAGCAGAATGGGGAAACACCCGCCATGCGCCGCGTAGTCTTTCAACTCAAGCCCCGTAGCCGCGTGCAAGGTGGTATGCGCGCGCTCATACTTCAACCCTACAGCGTACGAACTCCGCTGATACCGCATCACCACATTTCGCTTACGCCGAATCCAGTCCCAATTGTCCGGGGTAATTCCCGCCATCGCGAATGAGAAGAGAGGCATGCCATGCAGTTGAATGTCGATGGCCACCGAAACTTTCCGCTTTTCCGCTGCCGTCTTCAGCGCGGTCCCAATCGTCCAAGCCGTCTCCGAATCAAAATGTTTGAACTGCAGCCGCTTCTCCTGCAGCACAATTTTCTCCAGATCCTGTTCGATGCTCATGGTATTTCCCTGAAAAAAGAAAGCGTACGGAATCTCATCGCAAAAGATTCCGTATCATAACAAGGATTCCTTTCTCCACCGCAATCGACAATCGACCCCACCCACCAAACCACCATCTGTCCCTCCGCCTCCTTCACCCTCCTCCTATTTTTCTTCACCCCATCTTTGCGGTACACTCTCCCTTCTGCAACCCGCGCTTGGGCCCGCAAGGTGTCGCTTCAGCCGGTCTGCTGTCACACTATGGGTCAAATTACAGCCATTCTTCCCGCTGCAGGCCTCGGAACACGCATGGGCGCCGAGACGCCGAAGCAGTTTCTGGAACTCGACGGTGTGCCCATCGCCGTTCTCAGTGTTCGCCGTATCGCCTCCTGCCCGCTGGTCACGCAAATCATCGTCGCCACGCGCCAGGACGGCATCGAAAAGCTCGAAGCCCGACTCCGCCAGGAAAAATTCAAGCAACCGGTGCGCGTCATTAAGGGCGGAGACTCCCGCCAGGAATCCGTAGCCGCCGCGCTGAAACTTGTTTCGAACGACACCGAACTCGTGCTCGTCCACGACGCCGTTCGTCCATTCGTTTCCGTCGAGCACGTCACCCGCGTAATCGAAGAGGCCCGCCGCTGCAAAGCCGCAATCGTTGGCATTCCGGCGATGGACACCGTGAAAGAAGTAAAGCGCGCCAGCCTTCCCGAGGATGTCGCGCTGATCACCAGCACGGTTCCCCGCGAACGCATCGTCCTCGCGCAAACCCCCCAGGTGTTTGAAACCCGCCTCTTGAAAGAAGCCTTCGCCCGGGCCGAAGCTGACGGCGTCAACGCGTCCGACGAAGCTGGCCTCGTCGAACGACTCGGCCACGACGTCCACGTGGTCCATGGTTCCGAGCGCAACATCAAAATCACTAAGCCTGCGGACATGGACCTGGCCCGCTTCTACCTACAAACGGAACGGGCGCCGAAGTGAGGACGCCATGTTAAGACTAGTCAGAAGAGGCTTCTTCGTAATTTGCTTGTTCTTTTTTACAGTTGTTTGCTGGAGACTGCTCACCGCTTCTCACAATAAACAGCTATCCGTCCCGTACGCTGCATTTTTGCAAGCGCTGGACGGCGGCAAAATCCAAAAGACTTCTATCTACATGGGATACACCCTTGCGGACCTTAAATTTGTTGCGAAGGATTCTTCCGAAGCAGAAGTTACCGACGTCTCCACGAAGGATTTGCCAAGTCTCATCAAAAGGATGATCGATGACGGCGTTTCCGTGGAATTTGCCAGTGGGAGAAAAGCCAATACGTCGGAGCTATTGTTGAATCTCACGCCTATACTGTTCCTTTTGGTAGCTGTCGGTTATTTCTACTTTGTAGGCTTCAGGAAAAAAGCATGAGCGTCCGCTGCGGCATCGGCTACGACCTGCATCGCCTCGCCGAAGGGCGCAAGCTCATCATCGGCGGCATCGAAGTCCCCTTCGACAAAGGCCCCGTCGGACATTCCGACGGCGACGTAGTCGCCCACGCGCTATGCGACGCGCTACTGGGCGCGGCAGGGCTGGGGGACATCGGCACGCATTTCCCCGACACCGACCCCAATTGGAAGGGCGCGAACAGCCTTCTTTTTCTCGAACACGCGCGCAAACTTCTCGACGAAAAACACCTCGTCATCGAATACGTCGACGGCGTGGTCATCCTCGAGCGCCCGAAACTCGGTCCGCATTTCCCCAAAATGCGCGAAGCCCTTGCGAAAGCTCTCCGCGTCCCCGCCGAGAAAATCCACCTCAAAGCCAAAACCAACGAAGGCGTGGACGCTGTAGGCCGCGGCGAAGCCATCGCCGCCCATGTAGTAGCCACCCTCTCCACGTAGCGCCCTTTTGAGTGCGAGAGCGAAGCTCTCGCTTTTACGGCGCAATCCACCCCTCCCAATGTCCCCATCTTCCTCCCAACACGAACCCACGCCATCCATCCCTTCCTGCGCTAAACTCTCCCCATGCCTCCCGAAGAATCCATCACCGGCCATCCGACCCAAGTAAATCCCTACACCGCAGCCGACGTAATTCGCCTCCTCCAGGAAAGCCATTGGCTAACCTCCGATCCCACCCCCGAGCAAATCACCTGGGCCGAACACGCCGCCCAACTCCTCGGCCACTACGCCGAAGCCCCAGCCAGCCTTGCCGATCTCCTCCGCCTCGTCTTCCACTACGACGCCGCCCAAATCCTGCAAACCCCCGACGCCCACGCCGCTCTCTCGCGTTACGCCGCCCGCGACGTCATCCGCCACCTAGCGCTGCTCCTCCTCGATCCCGCTCCCTTCACCTCCGAACGCTTCAAACAAATCGTCACCGAACTCAAAGAAAAACTCGAAGTCCGCAGCCGTGATCTCTTCCATCCGATCCGCCTCTCGTTAGCCGGCCGCATCGGCGAAGGCGAACTAGACCGCATAATCCTCCTCCTCGACGAAGCCGCCGTCCTTCCCTTCGCCACCCCCGTAAAATCCACCCGCGCCCGCATCCTCGAATTCTGCTCCGCCTTAGACTAGCCCGCCAGGTCTTGTCGGAACGTCTCTGTGAGCTCTGTGCTCTCTGTGGTAAAAGTCTTTCTCTCCCCCAAACTTTCAACTTTAAACTTTCAACTGTAAACTTCCTCCATGGATCGTCTCACCGGCATTCACGCCGTCCGCGAAGCCCTCGAAGCCGGCAGCGCCTTCGACCGTATCCTCATCGCCAAAGGCCGCCAGGACACCCGCGTCGAAGAAATCGTCCAGCTCGCCCGCGCCCAAAACATCCCGGTGCGCTTCGAAGACCGCGGCCAGCTCGACCGCCTCGCCAACTCCCGCGATCACCAAGGCGTAGTAGCCCTCGCCGCCGCCCGCCCTCCGGCCACGCTCGAAAGCCTCCTCGACCATGCCAACAAATCCAAAGGTCAGATCGGCCTCATCGTCCTCCTCGACGGCGTCGAAGATCCCCACAACCTCGGTGCCATCATCCGCACCGCCCTCGCCGCCGGCGCCCACGGCATCGTCATCCCCGAGCGCCGCGCCGCGGGTCTAACCGACACTGTTGCCCGCGCCTCGGCTGGCGCACTCGCACACCTGCCCGTAGCCAAAGTGACGAATCTAGTCCGCGCAATGGAGGATTTAAAGGAAGCAGGCTACTGGCTGGTAGGTCTGGATGAAACCGCCGAAAAAAACTACACCGACGTCGACTACACAACTCCCACAGGCATCGTCATGGGCGGCGAAGGCAACGGCCTCCACGAACTAACCCGCAAGCGCTGCGACTTCCTCGTCTCGCTACCCACAACCGGCCCCGTAAAATCCCTAAACGTAAGCGTAGCCACCGGCGTCGTCCTCTTCGAAGCCCTCCGCCAGCGCCACGGCAAGCCGAATAAGTAGTCGGATATCAGCAATCGGAAGGAGAGACTCCGGTATCCGACTGTCCATAAACTTGGTGATAAGTTCGCCGGAATCAACAAACTCGGTTTGGACAAGCTTATGGCACTAGCGACGCGTCGAAGACGCAGTCGGGGCTTGCCAGAAGTTAGTCTTTTTGGAAAGAACTCGCGCAGTTCCCCGCAGCTGGAAAAAGGGCGCCATTGCCGATCTTCGAACCCTCCTCGTTCCGGGCTCCGGCATAATCCTGAACGACTCCTTCAAGATCAACGATCGCGGAGAAATCCTTGCGACCGGTTTTGACGCCAACGGCAACCACCACGTCGTGCTGCTGGTTCCCAATGACTAATTTCCGCCTTCATTGGCGGGGGATAAGCGCAGCGGTGTAGTGAGTCTCACTCATCCGGTGTTCAACAGAGATAATCAGAACATAGAAAGTCTGATTAACGCGTAACCGGACTAGTGTGGGTCCCAGTCCCCGCACGGCAGTCCCCAGCTTCCTGTAGTTGAAAACGTATGAGTTGAAAGGAAACCATTAGGAAACAGCGCTGGCGTAGGGAGCGCTTTCAGTTGTCATACTGCATCAGCGAAAACACATCCATTCCCGGCAACTTCGCCCGTCCATTCAGAAAATTCAACTCCACCGCAAACGCCGCCCCCTCTACAACCCCGCCCAGCGACCGGATCAATTCGACCGCCGCCGCCGCGGTTCCACCCGTAGCCAGCAAATCGTCGCACAGCAGCACCCGCTGTCCTTTCTGCACCGCGTCCTCATGCACTTCCATCGAGTCCGTGCCGTACTCCAGCGCGTAGGAAATCTTCGCGGTCTTCGAGGGCAGCTTGTTCGGCTTGCGCACCGGCACAAATCCCGCGTTCAGCCGGTACGCCAGTGCCGGGGCAAAAATAAATCCGCGCGCCTCGATCCCCGCCACCAGATCAATCGTATGACCCTCATAATGCCCGCACAGCCGGTCAATCATCACGTGGAAGCCCTTCTTGTCCTTCAACAGGGTCGTGATGTCGTAGAACAGAATCCCCGGCTTCGGATAGTCCGGGATTTCGCGGATCAACTTCTTCAAATCTTCCATTCGCTCGGCTCCTGGTTATTCCGTGAATTCAACCGTGAAATTTCCCGCGTACTTTGCTTCCACCACGCTAGGCTCTTCCGCCACATGCGATACTTGTGCCATCATTGGCCCGCGCTCCAAGGCCTTCCGTAGCTTCAGTAGCTCGTCCGTTGTGCCCATCGCGAAGACTTCCACGCTGCCGTCGCGCCGGTTTCTCACATACCCGTCCACAGAAATTTTCCCCGCGGTGTGCTCCACAAAATTCCGGTAGCCCACTCCCTGCACACGGCCCGTTACCACGTAGCGACGCGCGACGATCCCCTCACTCACAATATTCCGAGTTTACCAGAGCCTCCGCCCGTTCCTCCAAATCGCCGCCCGGCCTTGCCCCCATTGCGTTACACTTCCTTTTGGGCGTCAGGCGGCGCAACCCTCTGCTCCTCGCATCCAAATCCATATGAAGCGTATCCCGGCAAATTCCGTCAGCCTGAAGACCCTCACGAGTATTTTGCTCGCTGCTCTCGCGGTGCCTTTTCTGGCGATCTCCGGCGCAGCGGCGCAGGAAAATCCCGCCGGCCCGCAAGCGCCTCCGCCCGAACACAAAATGGAACGAGTCATCGGCGCAGCCCAACCCGAAGCGCCGCCTTCTCTGCCGCCCGCCCAGATCATCACCGCATTTTCAAAGAAAGAGGATTTATACCAAGCCGAACGCCCGCTCTACTCCTATCGCCGCACCGTGCGCATCCAGGAATTCGGTCCCGATGGCAAACCCGGCGGCGAATACAACGCCACCTACCAGGCCGTCCGCTCCAGCGGCGGCCAGCTCTACGAAAAAGCTCTCGCCGCGCCGGAATCCTCGCTGCAATACTTCCAGTTCGAGCCCGACGACGCCCACTATCTCGGCAGCGTCCCGGCATTCCCATTAACCACCGACCAGCTCGCCAAATACAACGTGAAATTCCTCAGCAGCGAAAAAGTCGACGAAATCGACTGCTATATTTTTGAAGTCCACCCGAAAACGCTCGACCGCAAGCACCCGCTCTTTGACGGCATCCTCTGGGTGGACCAGAAATATCTGGAAGTCGTGAAGACCTACGGCAAATGGGTTACCGACCTCGGCCCGATGCGACCGGGCAATCTGCCATTCAATATGTTCGAAACCTATCGCGAAAATGTGGAAGGTAAATACTGGTTCCCCAACTACTCCCGCTCCGAAGACGTTTACAAACTGCAGGGCCGCGAAGTTCCCGTCCGCGTCACCATCAAGTGGTCCGACTTCAAGCCCTTCCCCCCAGCCGAAGTCTCGCAACCCACGACTACTCCGTCGCCTGCCGCTGCGCCCGCCGCCAAACCCTGACAACGATTCGTCGGTTGTAGCTCAGGCCTTCCAGGCCTGAGGCGTTTCACTCGTTTGCCTCGGCATATAATTCCCGCAACAACTTCGGCAACTCCTGCAACCCATTCAACAAAATCTCCGGCCGCACCGCCCGCAATCGCTTCTCCGTCGGAAACGGTCCGAGCACTGCGATTGCCCTCACCCCTGCCGCCCGTGCCATCTCCACGTCCTCCGGCGTATCCCCCACATAAACGCAATTCCGCGCCTCCGCCTTCATTTCCATCAGCGCTTTCAATAATGGAGCCGGATGCGGTTTCTTCTCCTCCGTATCTCCTCCCAACACCCGAGTCCGAAACACGCGCGTCAGCCGAAATTGCCGTAGTTGCCGGCTAACCCGGTCGCGATCGCCGCTGCTCACCAGCCCAAGTTTGTGGCGACTGCCAAGCTGCCCCAGAACTTGGCGTGTTCCCGCCATCAGTTTCGAAGGATGCTTCGCGTAGTATGCCCGCCACACCCGATCCGCCTCGTCCCAGCGCTCTTCGGCTATTTTTGCCGCCCGGTAGACCGCATACCAGTCCGGCGAATAATGTTGCTCCAGCTCCTCAAGCCCCCAGTTCACACCCATCACGCGAAACATCGCGAGGTATGCCTGGGAGTCCGCATGGTAGGAGTTAAGCAGCGTGCCATCCCAATCGAACAGCACTCCATGAAGAACGGGCCGAGGAGTCATCGCCTTCAGAGTAGCAGAAACACCCCGAGCGAGAGGATCAGGAGCAGGGAACTAAGTATTGAATTTCGGATTTTAGGGCGCTATCTCTCTCGTGCAACTTGGTAGACCGACACGGTGCGATCATTAAGGATGGCCACCTTTGAGCCATCAGGCGAGAGCGCAAAATCATAATCGTCCCTCGGTAATGGTTCGACGTTCACGGTAAAAATCCGCTTCCTCTTGTTTAGGTCGAACACCGCTACGTGCGTTGCTGTCACGCGTGAACTGGATTCACTTAACAGATGTTTCTCTACCTCGACAGTATCCAAAGAAACAGCGACGAACTGCCCCTCTTGCGCGACGGCAGTCTTGTCAGACGTCTGACCATCGAGCGGACCGAGCAAATAAGAAATTCCTGTGGTGTTTAATAGGACGAGATTCCCGCAACTCTGGACTACAAGCGTCTCTTCTGCAACCAGACTCGGCGAACCGAGAAAACATTGGGACCCTGGGTTATCTCTCACGGCCTCCCATTTCCTGCTTTCGAAGTCTGCAACAACAACAGAATGGCCCGCGGAATGTGCCACGATTTGTTGATCCGAGATTGAATAATCGCGATAAAGCGGCGGGGACTCATCCCATGACTGCTTCACTTTCAATGTTCCAGCGTCCAGGACGTCAACATGACTAATCCTTTCCTTTTGACTGATACGATTTACCATGATTGTTTTGCCCGTTGCGGAAGTCCGTGAACTCAACAAATCCTCCCCACCGATGGGCAGAGTCAGATTGCGGGACCTCGCCAAATCCAGCGAATACATCTTCATAAGCTCTCCCGTGTTGACCAAGATTCCGCCGGTCGTTACTTGAACTGTCGATCCGTGGGCACGACTTCCCGAATCCTTCGTCAGCACTACCTTCCCCGACGGGATATCTAATAGCCGTATGCGCAGGCGATACGCACTCGAAGTTTCAGCGCTCTTGCGCGAAGAAAGCTGGCCCGTAGATTCAACTGCATATACGATTAGCTGTTCCCCGTTAAGAAAAATGACTCCAGCCCGATTCATCTGGAGAAGGATGCTAGGGGGAAAATGCTCCGGCCTATTGTTGTGCAAATCCTCTATGACTTCCTGATATAGAATCGGAGCGTCATACGTAGGAGCTTTAGATTGGGCAACAGCGGTCGAAGGCCCGTAGAAAAGGCCTGCGATAGCCCAGAATACTCTGATGTAACTCATGGAGTTCTTGGTATCCCACTGTTGCTCCACAGTATGACCGCCAATAAGGTCGACCACCAAGTGCATGACGGACCCGATTGGAATGAACCAGGGATTGGCCGTATCCACGTGGAAGGTTCCGTCATTGTGCGAGAAATCAAGGGTGTTGAACGCTCCGCACCGAGAACATTGGAAGTCGATTGGATCGACAGGCTGGCCGTTTATCTTGATATCTCCGTAAGGGAAATCATAGTTGCCTCCCACAAGTGGTACTCCAGATGCCGGTGAGGGTAATTGATCATAGACGCTGTGGAAATTATTCGTCAGTCGAGGAGGGAACCTGCCCAGGGAAAGCGAACAAGAAGACTGCGCGGGCGTCGTCTTACTTCTCGCCAGGATAGAAATGCACCTTCCCATCCGCGACGACCGCAACATACTTTCCCCTCTCTAAGAACTGCATCACTTTCTTCCCGTCTCTCGCCATCTTTGCCCAGCGAGATTTCGTATCAGGGTTCTGTTCGAGTCCTTGCAGTTCTCTCCTGTCGAATCGGAAATCGATCTGTTTGAGTTTTCGCTTGGCTGTTGATCGAACCGGAAAGTTTTGATCTTCAAGCGTGAGCGTCTTCTTGTTTTCGACGAGGGATTGCCGATAGACAGTTAGAAGAACGTCTTCGAGAGATGGTGGCATGATTGAATGTTACCGCTAACCGGGACCCTACTGGCTACCAGCCACAACTTTGCGACTGATGTGGGATATGGAAACTACTTGTGAACACCGGACAAATACACTCGTTCGCTCTGAGATGGGTTGGAGGAAGGTAACCGCGTGGGCGGCACTGGTCACTTCACTCCTGTTCGCAGTTCTGAACTGGCACGGCTGCTGGCTCTTCAGAAACGAACCACAGAACCTAATAGTTTTCATTTACCCCTTCGCTTGGCTGGTCCTATTTTTTGCCCTTCGGATGAGATGGCGGTTATTGCTTCTGCTGGTCTCGATACCTGCACTGATACTCGTGCCAAACGGGCGCTGGGGGTTAGTTGAAATGAACGCTGGTGCAGAATCGGCCGCTTTCCAAGCGCTCCACCAAATGCAGTCCAGCCTCGGTGCGTCCAGGGCCGAGCATCACCAACAAGAGTATCCCGACAGGCTACCGTCGATGAACCTCTCGCCCTACGCGCAAAAGTATTACCGATTCGAATATATTCCAAGACGGTCGGCAAACGGAAAGATTGCCAGCTACATCATCCAAGCCACTCCGGCCCGGCGCGACTGCGATTTTCACAGGAGCTTCACGATCACAGATGACGGTCGAGTCTTCTGGACGTTGGAGCCGCGAGCAGCCACGTTTTCCGACATGCGGTACTAATGACGGGCTTCACACCACTGTCAAGTAGGCTGCTCTCTGCGTTGCCAACGCGGAGACTCATATTCGCGGGTGTCGCCCAAGACCGTGCGTTTGTCCACTATGAAGAGGGTGGAATCGTGCCTTCGTACGTAGTCGAACTCTTTCGCTTGGAGTCGTCACAAACTGCTGTAGGCGTGTGGCGCGGTTATTGCGGCCCCGCTAGGGACCTTGCGGACGTGAGGCAACTGATGTCGGTGGGAGACTACAACTAAGTTGCGGAGCAATTGTCAGTCAACGGCAGAGAAGCGTTCCGGGATGTTGTCGTCCCGGTCAAACGCAAAGTCGTCGAAACTCACGGCAATCCCGAACCAGCCCGGCATGTTCGCCGGCTCCACGCGCTTCACATGAGCTTTGGAAGAAACCACCACATTTCCGTAGCCCAGCGGCCTGCTGACCAGCACGATATCCAACTCAATCTCGGTTTCCAGCGCTAGCGACTTCGGGCACAGGAAAAACACCCCCGATGAGCTGATGTCCCGCGTCACCAGCGTCACCGGATAATCCTCAAGCACCCCGTCGACGCTCCTGAGCTTCAGCGGCAGCCTCAGCGAGGCTCGTGGGCACTCCCGCTGCTCCAGGTGGACGCCCACGGCATGTGTAGGCACTCTGGCAAACCGGCGTGGCTGCGGCCCGCGCAATAGTGGAATCACCCGCAGCGCAGGCACCGGCGAAGCGGCTGGCGGCACCGGAAGCGACGGGCCAGGCGAGGCACTAGCCTGAGCCTTAACGTCTGGTTGTAGTTGAAAATTGTCCCAAGCTAGCGCGTGATTGATGGCACTCATCTCACCCCTCAGAGAGATGACTCTACGGGAGTACCCACTACCCTAGTGCTATTACTTGACGTGCCGGACACGAACCCCACAAAGAAGTTGGGCTGCTAAAATGCCACCTCTGAGGAAAAGTGTCAACCTGTGGAAAACACGCGAAGTGTCCTAAATCGAAACACTTAGGACTAGTACCGCGCGGAAGATTATTCAGAATATTTGCTTCCTCTTCGCCTTACCCAACGTCTGGTTCCAATATGGTCGCTGTCCTCAGTTTCGTTTCACGCTATCTTGGAATGGATCAGGTCAGCGAATGAATTCCCCTTCCTCTCCATCGGTCTCCGAAATTTCCCCAGCGATTTCCCGTGCTTCGGCCGCTCCTCGCAGCATGGTTTTAGTTGCCTTCGCTGCGGTTTATATCCTCTGGGGCTCCACCTATTTCTTCATTCGCATTGGCGTCGAAACGATTCCTCCGTTTGTTCTCGCTGGAATCCGCCATATCGCCATCGGTTTGGTTTTCTATCCGCTCTTCCGCCATGTGAGCAAAGAAAAGCCCACGCCCGCACAGTGGCGCACCACCATCATCACCGGCCTCCTGCTGCTGCTCTGCGGTAACGGCGCGCTTTCCTGGGCCGAAACCCGCGTTCCTTCGGGCATCGCCTCGCTTCTCGTGGCCACCGTCTCGCTCTGGATGGTCATCCTCGATTGGCTGCGTCCCGGGGGCGTCAAGCCGGGCCCGCGTGTGCTCATTGGCTTTGTACTTGGCTTTACAGGCATCGCCTTACTTGTAGGTCCTTCGCACCTCGGCGGCTCCGAGCGCATCGATCCTGTCGGCGCGATTACCCTCATCCTCGGTTCGCTCGCCTGGGCGGCCGGCTCCATTTATTCGCGCCATCACCCGGTCCCCCATTCGCCGCTCCTCGGCGTAGCCATGCAGTCGCTGGCGGGCGGCGCCGGTTTGTGGATTGTCGCCGCGGCAACCGGCGAGTTGCACCAGTTTCATCCCGCGCAAGTCACCCTGCGCTCTTGGCTCGCGGTGCTATATCTTTTTTCGTTTGGTTCCGCGCTCGGCTTTTCCGCCTACATCTATATCCTCAAATACAGCACCGCGTCGCGCGTAGCCACCTACGCCTTCGTGAATCCAGTCGTGGCCCTGTTCCTCGGCTGGTCTCTCGGCGGCGAGGCGTTAACGCCGCGAACCTTGATTGCCAGCGGCACCATTCTTGCCGCCGTATTGTTGGTGATCCTGGCGCCGCACAAGCCAGCCGCCCGGTCGGAAGAAGTCGTGCCCGTTCCCGGCGAAGCCTGAAGCCACTTTGACGCCCGAAACCGGATAGATTGCTATCATCAGGTTTTGTACTCTTGGCGCATGAACAAACTCGCTACCAACCCGGAAACAAGGGACATCTCCTCGCGGGCCGCCGCAGAATTCTGGAAAGCCGCCCTGCATCGCGATCCGCGTGCCGACGGCAAGTTCTTCTTTGCCGTTCGCTCCACACGCATTTACTGCCGGCCGACGTGCCCCGCGCGCAGGCCGCTTCGCCAGAACGCCGTTTTCTTCCGCACCATGCAGGAAGCGGAAAAGAACGGCTATCGACCGTGCCGCCGCTGCCGTCCTCAGGAGCAACTGGAAGCGATCTCGCTTGTGAAACAAGCCGCGAAGTTGCTGGGAGGTGCAAGCGAGGAAGACTCGATTCGCCTCGGCCCCATCGCCGCGCAACTGCACACCTCCACCGCGAAGCTTCGCCGCGTATTCCATCGCGTGGCTGGTTTGTCGCCCCGGGAATTCGCTCACGCCGCCCGCCTCGAAAAATTCAAAAAAATGCTCCGCGCAGGAGCGGGCATCTCCGAAGCTCTTTACGCCTGCGGCTACGGCTCACCGAGCCGCGTCTACGAAAAAACGAATTCACAGTTGGGAATGACCCCGGCATCGTACCGGAAGGGAGGAGCAGGAATGAAAATCGGATACACGGTTTCTTCAAGTTCGTTGGGCAAGGTGCTCGTGGCGGGAACCGAGCGCGGAATTTCCGCAGTCTATCTCGGTGATGACGAAAGAACTTTGGTGAGCGCGCTAGAGAAAGAATACCCGCGCGCGGAGATTGCACGCTCCACCGCTCCCAACGAAACTTGGTTGAAAGAGGTCCTCAGCCGCGTGGAGGGCCATGCTCCCAGCAAGGACCTGCCGCTCGATGTTCAGGCCACAGCATTTCAGCGCCGCGTCTGGCAGGAACTCCAGAAAATACCGGTGGGCGCCACCCGTACCTACACGCAAGTCGCGCGCGCCCTCGGCAAGCCCAATTCCGTGCGCGCCGTTGCCCGCGCCTGCGCCACCAATCCCACCTCCATCGTGGTGCCGTGCCATCGCGTGATTCGCACGGACGGGGAACTCGCAGGCTACCGCTGGGGGCTAGAACGCAAAGAGAAATTACTGGAAAGGGAAGGAGCGCGAGCTTAATGCTCGCGTTTGCTATTCGCGCGGCTTTTCGATCTTCGTGCCTTTCGGCCAATCCGCTTTGAACTTGCCGTCGCCGATCTTCAAATTCTTCATCACATTCTTGTACCGCGACAGGAAGTAATCGCCGGAACCCGCTTCCAGAAATTTCTGCTGCACCGGCAGCCAGGAAGCCTCGTCCACCCACATCACAATCTTCGTAATCTGCTTCCGCACCTCATCCGAACGTGGCGCCAGCTCGACCACCGCCATCTTGTGCCCGTCGAGCTCTTCCTCTCCCGAGAGGCTGACGTTGTAGCTCTTTTTCAGGCTCTCGGCCCGCGTCCCAAACCCCAGCGCCAGGTACTGATCGGCCAGCGCGCGGTTCTTTCCGATGTTGTACTCCTCAACTCGATTAATCTTCGGCGTGTAGATATAAAGATTGTCGCCGTTCCGGATGATCGTGCGCGGATCCGGCGATATAAAATCGATGCGCAGCTTCGAATCCTTGCGCACATAGATCTCGCCCGATTCCGTAGAGGTATCCTTAACCACCGCGGTGTACTTTATATGGTCCAACGCCGCCGTCAGGCTGCGGAAGTCCTCCGCCGACCTGTCCATCATGGTCAGCACGTAATCCAGCGTAAGCTTCCCGGAATTCTGGCCGCCACCCGCCGAGGCCGGAAGTTCCAGCCAGCCGAGCAGCAAAATCAATGCAAAAAAAGCAATTCTTCTCAATGCTTCCCCTGTCCTGTTCAAAACTTTGTACCTTTAAATCGTAGCACAAGGGGAGGGCAGCCGACTCGCATCGCCGCGTAGTAATTAAGAAGTCGAATTAGTGACTGATTTCCACTTGGTAGGCGATAACGTTGCCGCTCGCATCGCGCAGTGGCTCGATCTTGCCAATCGCGAAGCGACCGTCCTGCAGACCTGGTCCGGCTTTCTGAAGCACATTGTGGAGGTCGTTCTGAAGAGCGGGTGTGCGGGTAGGTGGAGCCAGAACGCGGGAATCCACCTTATAGACTTCCGTCTCGCCCGATTTCGAAAGCAGTTCGACCTGCGTCGAATTCACCGGCAAACCCACTTGCGGCTGATCGTGAAACCAGCTTTTTGGCGTGAACACAAAAACCAGAATCAGAATCACCGCAACGTCGTACTGCCACGAGCCTCGCTCGTAGGACCAGAAAAGCGTCCGATATAGGAATTGGCCAATTCCAGCCATGGCTCAGTCTGCCGGCACTCCGTCCACGATGACACCGTCGCGCATGTGCACCACGCGGTCGAAATAAGTAGTGGCTTCCGGGTTGTGGGTGATCATGACGATCGTTTGCCCGAGATCTTTATTCAATCGCCGCAGCATTTCGAGCACAATTTCGGAATTCTTCGTGTCCAGGTTGCCGGTCGGCTCATCGGCCAGCAGAATCTTCGGTTCGTTGATAATCGCCCGCGCGATGGCCACGCGCTGCTGTTCGCCGCCGGACATTTCCGATGGCCGGTGCTCCAGCCTTCCATCCAGTCCCAGCATCTTGGTGACAACTTCAAACCGGTGCGGATCGAATCCGTCGCCATGAATATATTGAGCAATCGCGATGTTGCCCTTGGCCGTCAGTGCCGGCAGCAAGTTGAACCGTTGGAAAACGAAACCGATTTTGTGCCGGCGAAGCTTTGTGCGCTCGGCGTCGTTCATCGCTACCAAGTCGTTTCCATCCACCAGCACCTTGCCTCGCGAAGCTTTTGCCAGTCCGCCGATAACGTAAAGCAACGAAGACTTCCCGCAGCCCGAAGGCCCCATCACCGCCACGGCTTCCCCCGGCAATACCTCGAAATTCACGCCGCGCAGGGCCGGCACTTCCACTTTGCCCGCGTGATACAGCTTCCAGACGTTCTCGACTTTGAGTATCGGCTCCAAGGTCTTGAGCTCGGGCTCCCCGATTCCGGCGGAATTCGTTCGTATTGTAACTGTGATTGCCATCTCTGCCTAGTTTCCCCTGGTTCCTTAGTCGTAAGAGAGCGCTTCAACCGCATCTTTGCGGCTCGCCTGCCACGCGGGATAACTCGCGCCAATCAGCGCGCCCACAATGGCGATCAGCCCCGCGCGCAATACCCAGCCCGCGGTAATCAAAATGGAAAGTGTCGGAAACAATTTCAGGAAGCCGGCTCGCACCACGTAACTGAGGCCGATGCCCGCAAAAATTCCCAGCAAACAGAGCAAAGTAGTTTCCGCTAGGAGCGCGCGGATAATCAGGAATTTGCTGGCACCCAGTGATTTTAGCACACCGATGTCGCGCGTCCGCTCCAGCACCGTCGTGTACATCGAAAGAAAAATCACCAGCAATCCTATCGAAACCGCCAGCGCAATCATCGAATTGATGAAGGTCTGCAGCGCCGGAATGTTCGTCGACGTCATTAGTGTCATGAATTCCTTCACCGGCCGCACCGGATAGTTGGGCAGCAGCTCCTTGATTTCCGCGATGACGTCCGGCGTGTGCTCCGGCCGCGTGCATCTGACCAGGAAAATGGTCGCTTTGTCCCGGCCACCGACCAGTTCTTGAAGCGTGGTAATCGGAACGAAAATCCGCCCCGCCTTTCCGTGCTCCACGATGCCCACAACCTTCCACGCGTGATTCAGCAACGTGTATGTGTCTCCAACCTTCACGTGCTTGGCCCTGGCCTGCCAGTCGTCCACCAGCATGTCGTCCGGCCCCTGCAGGTCATGCCCTTCATGAAACACGAATCCGTTGGAAACCTCTCGGAAAGAAACCGGGTCGATTCCCCAGATCGTCTCAACGCCGCCCGAAGTGTTGAACTGCAGAAACGCCGGGCTGACATACTGCACATACTTAAGTTCGTGAATTTTCTCGCCGATCTTGATCGGCATCGGTGAGCCGCTCATAACAATAAAGATCTGGGCCGAAGGCGCCTGCACCATGATGTCCGCGCCAATGCCCTCAATCCGTTTGGCAGTTTCCTGCAGCATCCCCGAGGTAAGCCCCACAATCGTGATCACCAGCGTCACTTCCACCGCGATCGCCAGCACGCCAATCAGCGTGCGCACCGGCCGGTGAAACAGATTGCGGAATACAAACTGGCCCATCATGGCCGCTTCTCCTCGGAATTCTCTCCCACATGTACGACCTCAGCTCCCGCCGGTGCCTCCAGCTTGAATCGGTCCGCCTCCAGTGGTTCATTCAAAACGATCTTGCTGATAGTCAGGTCCAGTCGGTACTCATCGCGAGGCCGTTCGATCCGAATGCTCATCGGATATTCGCCCTCGCTCCCGGAGGAAACAGGCTGCCAGTTGGCATAGCGCACATCGGAAAGCAGCGCGCCCTTTGGTCCATACGACTGCAGCCGCACCATATGCAAATCAGCCCGGTCGAACCAGATCTTCCGCAATATTTCAGACTTGTATCCGCCGCGCAGCACCGTCAACACGTAATACCGCGCGTTCTCGTCGTTATACTCTTCAATCAGCACCACTTCTTCCTTGCGAACTTCCGGCCACAACACGGCATCCACCACGTGCTGCGGCCGTAAATTCTCAATGGGCTTGCTGCTCTGCCTCTCCAGCGCCACCTGCCCGACCAGGAATTTATTTTTCGGCGGAATCGACACTTCAAATGTTTGCCCGTTGCTCACCATGTCAAACACGGTTTTTCCGACAACAGGCACTTGGCCGATCATGCGAATGTTGTACAGCCGCGACGCCAGCAAAAACGCTTTCACTTCGTGGTACTCGTCAATCACGCCGCTGTATTTCGTGCCCGCGGTCGGCTTCAGCTCCAGCGTTGCATCAATGCTTTTCAGGCCGCGAGCAAGCGCATTGTAGCGATCGAGCAGTTCCTCCTCGCTTGCCTCACGAGCGACAGGCCGCTCCGCCACCGGCACTTTCGTGGACTTTGTAACCGTGTGCCCGCAGCCGCAAGCCGCCGCCGACACTGTCGCCAAAATCATGCGCTTCCAGATGCGTTTCATCAGTGAATTCCGCGCCTTCTATCCAAACCAGGCAATTTAGCAACCATCCAGTGGAGCGTCAAACCACTCCTCACTGGGGCCTCGCGATGTGCACGTCAAACGGCTCGAGGGCGGGGCGCGCGCGGCGAATGATCTCGCTCGGCCACAAAGTCTTGCTAAGCAGCGTCACCCAGCCGTCGTCAGTCTCGCAAATCGCACAGAACGTATATCGCGTGTAGGCATCGTGATAAGCGTCCACTCCACGACGGGAAAGTTCACTCTCTCCACCGCCAGATCCGGTTCTTTCGCCGCGGTGCCGCAGCGCAGTCCGAATGTTTCCCCCGCGAATCGCGCAATCAACCCGCGCAATTTCTCCCTCGTCGGCTGGCGAATGACGAGGCAACGGTTCGCCGCTTCCCGGAATTCCACTTCATGCTTCCTGCAATACTCCCGCACGCGATCCAGATGGCTGAAAAAATCCAGCAACCACGTCTCATCCCCCGCCAGCGTGGGAATGACCGCCGCCCAGATGGAAGCGGCTTCCTCGCCCCGCAGCGGCTCGCGGCTTTCCGTCAGAATCAACTCCAGCCCCACGGCTTTTATATCGGAGCCGAGGTCCATCGCTTGCACATCCAGCGAGTACGGCGGCAAATCAGGCAGGTTGTTTTCCGGCAGCAAGATTACTCTTCCTCGATTTCGCCAAAGGTGGCGTGGAACTCCGGCGAGGCCTTGCGCACGTCCAGCCAGTCAAAAAACGTGTCCGGCGCTTCCAGCCAGATGCGGAACCACTCCGCGATTTCCTTCTTTTCTTTGCGTTTCTGCTCTTCCACCTTGCGATTGCGCGAAATCATTTCCGCGCGGCGCTTCCCGAGCCGCGCAATCTCCAGCACCCGCGCCACCGCTGCCCGCTCGCCATGCACGCGAAACCGCCGGAGCAGTTCGTCCAGGCGCGTCAGGCTGACTTCCGCGTCTTGCAGCGTCTTGAAATGCAGGATGTCTTCAAACTCTTCCTCAAACCGCTCTTCCGCTTCCTCGCGGTCAGTTATTTGGATTTTCCAACCCGCACTCTTCAGCACATCGGCAATGTAATCGATCCCGGTTTTTCCCGCTTCGCCGTGATCCGCCAGCAGTTTGCGCCGCAGCTGGTCAATCTCCGCCACCGTCCACTTCTGAACGCCCAAATCGCGCGCCGCGTCCAGAATCATTTCCTTTTTATGTTTGAGCGCGTCGGTCATCGTTTGCCTTTGCGTACCGGTCCGCTGGCATGAATATGATGCGCTTCCACCACCGGTGGTTCCGCGGGCTCGCCGTTCAGCAGGCGGTGATATTTGGCCACATTTTTGTTGTGTTCCGCCAGTGTCGACCCGAAAAAGTGCCCGCCCTGCGTGTTCGCCACGAAATAAAGGTAGTCGGTCTGCGCCGGATGCAAAGCGGCGCGCAGCGCAACTTCTCCCGGATTCCCGATCGGCCCTGGCGGCAGCCCTTTATTTCTATATGTGTTGTACGGCGAATTAAGCCGCAAATCCCTTAGCGTAAGTGTGCCTTTGTACTCGTCGTCCATCTGCAGCGCATAGATGACAGTCGGGTCGCACTGCAGCGGCATGTTTTTCGCCAACCGGTTGGCGAACACGCCCGCAACCAGCGGCCGCTCGTCCGGCTTGGGAGTTTCGCGTTCCACCAGCGAAGCCAGCGTAACCATCGACGCGATCGACGGCGCCGGCGGATCGCTTTCTTCGCTTCCCGTGTCCGCATTCGGCAAAACGTTCGCCAGCGCTTCCCGGAATTTCCTCACCATCATTCCGGTCAGCTCCTCTGCAGGCGCATGCTTCGGAAGATTATAGGTCGCGGGAAACAGGAAGCCCTCCAGCGATCTTGCCTCCGGAAAAAGATCCTTGATCTCACTCGGATCCTCTGCCGCTTTCAGGAAATCCTCGGCTGCCATGTACTTCGCGGCCTCCAGATCGCGCGCAATGTCAAAAATCGTCTCCCCTTCGCGCACCGTGAACGGCTGCTGGTAAACTTCGCCGTTCGCCAGCTTCCAAAAAACTTCCTTGCCTGAGAGTGCATGGTCGAACAGGTATTCGCCCGCCTCCAGCGTCCTCTTCGGATGGCGTCGCGCATAAAACTCAAACGCAAACGAATTTCGGATCACTCCGGCTTTTTTCAGGATGTGCGCCGCAGTCCGCCGCGAAGCCCCGTGTGGAATGTCCACATACACTCCATCCGCGGGAATCGTGCCGTAAGGTTTTTCGATGGAATACCACACGTAACCGGCGGCAGCACCGGCGGCAAGCACAACCAGCAGGATGAGGGCGGCGAGAATTTTCAAATTAGCGGCTCCCCTCCGTCAGCGCCGTGCGTACCAGGTATTCGCGCAGGATCACCATCGCGGCAACCGCGTCCACCGTGTACTTTCCATCCGCCGAACCCTTTGTCTTTTTGCGCCCGTGCGGGGTCTCTTCGTGCACAATCCGGCGTCCCATCTCTTCCTCCAGGATGCGCTCGGCCTCCCAACTGCTCAGTCGTTCATCCACCATTTCCACGGGCATCCCAATCTGCTTGTGCACGCGTTGTGCGAATCGCGTAGCCTCATCCGCCATCTCCCCGCCCGTTCCGTCTAGCCGCAAGGGAAGTCCCACCACAATCTGCCGCACGCCCAAATCTCGCGCCAGCTCTCTCAGCCTGCGCATATCCTCATTCCGGTTGATGCGCTCCATCGTGTCATAGGGCTGCGCAATCCGCGCTTCGCTGTCTGCCAGCGCCAGCCCGATCTTCGTCCGCCCGTAGTCCAACGCCAGAATCTTGAACGCGGTATGCGTCCCCTCCCCTGCCAAAACCACGGTTTTATGTGGATTTCCGCTCACATCTTCAGTATAGCTCGAACCCCGCTGCTGACGGGCGCCAGCGCGTCATGGTTTTCTTCCTCGTAAACCGCTCTCCCAATCGGCCCACATACCGAGGGTTTTCATCTCCTGGTCGAGGCCAGTCTCCTTCATCAGCGTCTCAATCTGCGCGCGCGAATAGCGCGGCCCAATCGGTTCCGCACGGTCAGCGATGCCCCACGCCGTCACCGCCGCCAGCACGGTGTTCAGTTTCAGCTCGCGAATGTCCACCTTGTCGAGCGTATCGGAAGCCGCATGGTAGTTCTGCAGGTAGTTCGCGACCTCCTGATTCGCCACCAGATTCGGCACTCCCTCCAGCAAAAAATCAAAATGGTCCGTGCCCCAGCTTGCGTCATACGTATGGCTATCCACATCCCAGCCCGTGAACGGCTTCAAAATTCCCCGCACCGCCGGCTCAATATCGTTACGCCCACCCAGCGAATAACCAGTAACGCGCCCGACGCCCGAATCAAAAATCACCACGCCCCGGTACTTGTCCAGCTCCGCGCGATGTGCCTTCACGTACTCCCACGAGCCGTACAATCCCTCCTCTTCGCCGCTGAACAGAATGAACCGGATCGTGCGCCGGGGCAGCAGCCCGCTGGCCTTGATCGCGCGCGCCGCTTCAATTACCAACGCGGCGTTGCACCCGTTGTCCAACGCCCCCGTGCCAAGCTCCCATGAATCCAAATGCGCGCCGAGCACCACAATTTCATCCGGCTTTTCGTACCCGCGAATTTCTCCCACCAAGTTCTGTTGCTCCACGGGTCCGCCGGTCTTGTTCGGCATCGTCAGCCGCACGCGCACCTTCCCAGGATTCGCCAGTGCCGCGCGCTCCAGGCGCAACCCGTCTTCCCGCGCCACCACCGCTTGCGGAATGCGTTCCAGTTTTCCGTCCGTGGTGTTTGTGTGCCGGTACAGGAGCTTTCTCTCGCGTTCCCCGGTCCACAGGATCGCCACCGCCCCGGCTTTCAACGCCCGCTCGATGATCGCAGGCGGGTTCCAATATTCATTGAACAGGTCTCTCCACGTGTAGCTGACGTCCGTATGCACGATCAGGATCGCGCCTTTCGCCGAACTTCCCGCGTGCGCGAAGTCGGCCTCCACCCCCGTCCCAATATTAACCAGCACGCCCTCCAACCCTCCCGCAGGCGTAGCAGGCGAAAGCCCGATCGAAACCAGAGAAACGGGGAATCGCTCCGCCCCAAGCACCTCCAGCCGCGTCTCGCCCTCGCTCCAGGCCACCGGCATCATGTATTTCTCGGTGTGTACGTCCACTCCCGCGGCGCGAAATCCCGCCTCGCCCCACTCCACTGCCTTGGCCATCTCCGGCGAACCCGTCACCCGCCCGCCGATCCCGTCCGTCAGCCGCCGTAGATTTTCTTCCAGCGGTGATTCGCCCATCACAATTGGCGTAATCTTCGCCGCCGCTTGCGCGCAAGATGATGTCTCCGTCGCCGAACACGCCGTTGCTCCCTGTGCCCCTTGTCCGGGATGCAGCGAGTCCGGCTTCACCGCGGGAATCTGCGCAATCGCTGGCAGGAAACCGGTCAGGAGATATAAGCCCAGGCATACAGGAAGATGGCGGCGAATATTCATCTCAGCTCCGTAAACTCGAATAACAATTAGAGGGCGAATTATATCCCACCGTACCCGAATAAATTGCAATTTGCGCTTCTCGCGATATGCTTGGTGCCGCTTAATTCGAGGTGCGGACGATGACTCAGACACAACCCATCCGGCCAAGCCTGTGGTGGGCGGCGCTAGCCATTCCGTTTTCCTGTGTTGGATTGGTCCTGGCGGTCTTCTTCATGGTCACTGAAATTCAACGCGTCGGCTCGTCCATGGCCTACGCTAACGTGCCCGGTGAAATGGATATAGACCTGAAAGGCAATCTCTCCTACACCGTATTCCTGGAGCAAATGTCCGGTGGGAGCTCGGACCCCATTCCGATGTTAGCTTTGAAATCCAGCGTGCGGTGCGAACTTCGCACACTTCCAGACGGCGACGCGATCCCCATGAGCGCGCCCTCCGGCTCCACCACCTATAACTACGGCGACCGTTCCGGCATCTCTGTTCTCAATTTCACGGTCCCGCGGGACGGTACCTACCTGCTCGCGTGTCGGGATAGCCGGGGAAAACCCGGCCCGCCGCTGCGCATTGCCGTCGGAGCTGGCGCCGCGGAAGCAATCACGAGGGCCGTCGAAAGAGCAGTTGTTTCGTTCTTTGCCGGGGGCCTGGTGGCGCTGCTGATTTTTGTTCGCGTCCTCATGCTGCGCGATCAATCGAAGCGGGCCATTCGCGCCCAGGGCTTGAAACCAGTCTAAGCTCTTCGCCCACCCTAGCGTGCTCGAAATCTCAGCGCGGCCGCCCGCGCTTCAGGCATTGAGCAAGCAGTCGGTTACTTTCGCCACTTGCACCATTTCCTCCACATCGTGCACCCGCACTATATGCGCGCCCTGCAGAATGCTGGCTGCCAACGTCGCTGCGGTTCCCCAGATTCGTTTGTCAACCGGCAGTGATTTGCCATTCCGCGCCAGCGTCGCGCCAAGGAATCCTTTGCGGGAAGTTCCAACCAGCAACGGATAACCGAGCTTTGCAATTGCAGGCAACTTGGCGAGCAGTTCATAATTCTGCGCAAAGCTCTTCCCGAACCCGATGCCCGGGTCAAGAATGATTTGAGATGTGCGCACGCCAGCCCGCCGCGCAATAGCCACAGAGTTACGAAGCCCGCTCAAGACGTCCTTCACCACATCCTTGGCCCACGGCTTCCTCTGCATCGTCCGCGGCGTTCCCCGCATATGCATCAAAATAAGCGGCACGCCGAATCGCGCCGCCACCCCGGCAATCTTTGGATCGGTCTTTAGCCCCGAAATGTCGTTCAGCATTTCCGCGCCCGCGCCAATCGCCATCTCGGCCACACGCACCTTCTGCGTATCAATCGAAATCGGAATCTTCAATCGCCCACGCAGCCCCTGCAGCACCGGCAGCAGCCGCTCCAGCTCTTCCTCCCCAGAAATTCCCGTCGAACCCGGCCGCGTGGACTCCGCCCCAATATCCAGAATATCCGCGCCCGCCCGCTCCATCGCCAACGCCGCTTTCACGGCATCCGCAGCCCGGAAGAATTCCCCCCCATCCGAAAAACTGTCGGGCGTAACGTTCAGCACACCCATCACCAGCGTGCGCTCGCCCAAAACAATCGTTCGCCGGCCAACAATCAGCCTGTACTTTTTCCTAACAATCATGGAGTGGAAGGAGACAACCTAATCCAAATCAAAATCGCGAATCGGCTTCCCGGCGGGCGCGTCCTTGGCCTTCTTCATGGCCTCTTCAAACTTCTTGGCGAGAATATCTTCCTTGTTCGTTTCCTGAAACCAAGAGTCCGCAAACTTGTCCTCGCGATTCTTCTTCTGCTGCTCCAGGATGCTCTGCGCCTGTGTCAGGTCCACGTCCGGTCCCGGCTTGACGTGCGCCTCGTGCGAAAGCACCGCCCCAAACACCGGGTCCACCACCAATTTCGCCTGGCAGCACGGGCAAGTAATATTCAGGTTTTCGCCGTCCTTCAATCCCATGGCCGTATTGTACGCCTCCGCGCGCAAAAAAGTAGGGGCCCGACTTTCTGGGCCCCTGGCACAATGAGTTTCGAGTTTATCTTTGTCAGGCCTTCGCTGGAGAATCCCCTCGCGTAAAGCCCGGCGCCGGCCGCATTTCCGGGCGAACCACCTTGGGGTCCGTCGCCGGTGCAGCCGCCGTTGGAGGCGGCGTGGGAGGCGTCCGCGGCTTATCCGGCAGAGGCTTGCCTTCCATCAACAGCTTCACCTCGTTTGCGTCGAGCACTTCACGCACCAGCAAAGCCTGCGCGATGCGATCCAGCAATTCCCGGTTCGTGGACAGGATACTCTTCGCCTTCTCGTAGCCGTCGCTCACAATCCGCTTCACTTCGCGGTCAATCTGTAGCGCAGTGTCTTCGCTGAAGTCGCGGTGCTGCGCGATCTCGCGGCCGAGGAAGATGGCTTCTTCCTTCTTGCCGAACGCCAGCGGCCCCAGGTCGCTCATGCCCCATTCGCAAACCATGTTGCGCGCGATGTCGGTGGCGCGCTCAATGTCATTGCCCGCGCCGGTCGTGATGTGGCCCAGGAAAATCTCTTCGGCGCTGCGTCCGCCCATCAGCACCGCCAGCATGCCTTCCAGAAATTCCTTCGTATAGGTGTGTTTGTCCGCTTCAGGTAGCTGCATCGTCAATCCGAGCGCCATGCCGCGCGGAATAATCGTCACCTTGTGAACCGGATCCGCGCCCGGTGTCATCGCGGCCACCAGCGCGTGTCCCGCCTCGTGATACGCCGTGTTCCGCTTCTCCTCGTCCGACAGGATCATGGACTTTCGCTCCACGCCCATCAGCACCTTGTCCTTCGACATTTCAAAATCGTCCATCGCCACGAACTTGCGGTTCTGCCGCGCGGCCCACAGCGCCGCTTCGTTCACCAGGTTCGCCAGGTCCGCGCCGGAAAAGCCCGGCGTGCCGCGCGCGATGATCGAAAGATCCACATCATCCGACAATGGCACCTTGCGGGTGTGCACCCGAAGTATCTCTTCGCGGCCCTTCACGTCCGGGCGCGCCACAACCACGCGGCGGTCAAAACGCCCGGGGCGCAGCAGCGCCGGATCCAGCACGTCGGGACGGTTCGTCGCTGCGATCAGGATCACGCCTTCGTTCGATTCAAACCCATCCATCTCCACCAGCAGCGCGTTCAACGTCTGCTCACGCTCATCGTGTCCCCCGCCGAGGCCCGCACCGCGATGCCGTCCGACCGCATCGATTTCATCAATAAAGATGATGCAGGGCGCATTCTTCTTCCCCTGCTCAAACAGGTCGCGCACGCGGCTCGCGCCCACGCCGACAAACATCTCCACAAAGTCCGAACCCGAAATCGAGAAGAACGGCACATTCGCTTCGCCCGCAATTGCCCGCGCCAGCAAAGTCTTGCCCGTGCCCGGAGGCCCAACAAGCAGCACGCCCTTCGGAATGCGCCCGCCCAACTTCTGGAATTTCTGCGGATCCTTCAGGAACTCGATAATTTCCTGCAGCTCTTCCTTCGCCTCGTCGCTGCCCGCAACATCCTTAAAGGTCGCTTTCTTCTGTTGCGCGGAAAGCAGCCGTGCCCGCGACTTGCCGAAACTCAACGCCTTGTTGCCGCCCGCCTGCATCTGTCGCATCAGGAAAAACACGAATCCAGCGAGAAGGAGCAAGGGAAGGGCATTCAATAGGATCAAAACCCAATCCCCGCTGCGCACTTCCTTCACGCTCAGTTGAACCGCTTTGTCCCGCAGGTTCTTGGTAATCTCCGGCGCGTTTTCCTTGGGCACCGTCATGCGGAATTTGTGGTTCGCCGGGCGCACATATTCGCCCTGCAATTCATAACTGTTCGGCGAGAGGTACATCGTCACTTCCTTCACGTCGCCCTCGTCCACCTTGGCCATGAACTCGCTGTAGCTTGGCGTGTCCTCACGCGCGGCCTGCCCATTGGCCGAAACCAGTTTCCAGAGCATCACGCCCAGAAATACGATCGAAATCCAGAATAGAATTGTTTTTGCCGTGGAATTCACATTGCCCTCACAATCAAACCCCTACAAAAAGCCTCAAAATTTGCCGGCGGCTTTACTTCTTGCGCTTCTTTGCCCGCTTGGAACCGCCGCTTGCCCTCTCGCCGCTGACTAATGCTTTTCCATTACGCCCCAGGCCGTTCGACCCGGCCAGCCCGTACCCAGACCACATCTGGTTAGATGCAGTTTGGAAGCCAAAGTAATCGGGCTCCAGAGCCACGCGGCGCTTCGAAGCCTTGTCCAGCAGGACCGCCAGGCGCAGCGAGCGCGGCCTGCCTTCGCCGATTCGCCGCAACAAAAACTCCTGCGTCACTCCGCTTTCCAGCACCACGTCCACCAGCAAAACGTCGCGCCCCCTGAATTCCGAGCGCTGCTCACCGCCGCTCGTGGCCCCGCGAGTTCCGAAAAAAACCTCGCGCCGTACGCGCCCATCCATTTCCACGTCGCGCACATCTTCCCGCACAAAATGCACCGCCACCGGGCCATCAATCGCTCGCACCAGGTCGGCCGCAAACACGAACGAGCGGTCCATCGTCACCACCATATCCAGCCGGCGCCCGCGGTACGACTGCGAAATTGCGCGCCCCAGCGTTTTCACGCGGCTGGCAATTCGCGCCGCGGAGTAGGAACCAGCCATTGCACGGCTCACGATGAGGATTCCTCTGTAATCACCACCGCTGCACGGCTCCCTTCAGCCACTGCAAACTCGTCTGCAACGGGCAATCCCAGGACCCACGCCACTTTCCCCGCGCTCGTCAGCACCGGCCAGCGTTCTTTTTCCCAGCGGCTCGCGCCCAACTCGTTCAGAAGCCGCGCCACCGTGTGCCGGTTCTGATGGCCTGTTGGCCGCAGGGCATCCCCGGGACGCCAATTCCGCAATTCAAGAGGTGCACGCAACCTGCCACGGTCCAGAACCGCCCCTGTCTTACTAGTTTCTCGCCCTTCCGAGGGCCAGTCAATCACCCGAAAGTGCAAGATGCGAGAAAGTGCATCAAGGCGCAACTCCGCGCCAATTGCGGGGAAGTTTACGTGCAGCGAAAAAGTTGCCGGCTCCGCCTTCTCCTTACGAGGAGCAGCGGCGCGAAAGATGAGCGAGTCGCGTTCCCGGCGCACCTCCACTGCCCCTGGCAACTGCAGAATCTTTCCCGAATGGCCGCTCCGGGCCAAATGGAGCACTGCGTCCACATGCAGTGAGCCCAATTCGCCCGCCCGGGGCTTCACCCGCTTCACGATCTCGCGAACCATCCTCTTCCTCACGGCGATCGTGTTCGCTTCAGGGGATGGTTCTTGGCCACTCGTTTTCAGAAGTCCTTTTTTGCAGGCGGCAAACTCACCGGCCGGAACGGAAATGCCCGCGCCAATTACTTTTGCAGCCTCGTTCACCCGAAACCGGGCCACGAAATCCAGATGCGAATTATCTTCGCGCCCAAGCTCCGCCAGCTGGCACAAATGCTCGACGACTGACAGCTGGAATTTCTTCTCCAAAAACGGCATCAATTTATGCCGGATGCGCGCTCGCGTTCTGGTTTCATCGCGGTTGCTCGCGTCCTCGCGCCAGGCCTGGCGTTTGTCCCGCAGGTACGCCCGCAGCGCCGCGCGGCGAATTCCCAGCAGCGGGCGGAACACGCTGCCCGCCTGCGGGTGAATCCCCGCCAACCCCGCGAGCCCCGTGCCGCGCAAAATGTGCGCCAGCACCGTCTCCGCCTGGTCGTCCGCGGTCTGTGCCACCGCCACGCGGGAAACTCTGCCGCCTTTTACGAGTTGCTCGAAGAATGCGTAACGCCCCCGCCGCGCCGCATCCTCAAGATTCGCCCGCTCGCGTTTCGCTTTTGCCGCAACATTTTCTTGTGAAACAAAAAGCTCCAGCCCATGTTGCCCGGCAAGCTTGGCCACGAATTTCTCATCCGCCTCCGACGCTTTGCCCCGCAGCTTGTGATTGAAATGCGTTACGCAAATAACAACTCCCAGCACTTCGCGCAATTCCACGAACAAGCGCAGCAGCGCAACTGAATCCGCACCGCCAGAAACCGCCACACCGATGCGTTCCCCGGCGCAAACCCCAAAGCGTTCACGCAGCAAAACCCGCAGCGACTCCGCAAGCTCGTGCCGTTTCCCGCGCCCCTTCTCTTTCGTTGGTTTTTTCGCAGGCATCGCCCTGCCACGTATCCTAACAACGCCCGCACGCAAGGTCGAGCGAGCGTTTGTTCGTTAGTTTTGGTACCTCAGTGTAACGAAGGCCACTGGGAACGCCATTCTCCCGATGGCGTTCCTAATCTCCACCAACCCGCGAACGTCTGATACATCGCTTGCATTCAATTACGCCCTCCAACCTGTAGCGTTATTTGCGCTGAAACTTGTTACCGCTGCAGCACGTCCATATCATCAAGAAGAGGAAAGGATCATCCCATGCCTCGATTTCGGTATTCGCTCGAGTATGGCAAAGTACCTGTCCTTGTTTGCGTATTGCTCGTTGCGTTTCTCTCGCCCAGCTGCCTCTTCAGCTCCTTTGCAGCAGCGCAGGAATCATCAAAGCGGCTGACCAACCAGGACGTCATGTCCATGACGTCGCTCGGACTCTCCGATGAGGTCATCATCGCAAAGATCCGCAGCGTTTCCGGTTCCGATGGCCTCAACTTCGACACCTCGGTCGACGGCCTGAAGTCCCTGAAGGAAGCCAAGGTTTCCGACTACGTCGTCAAGGCCATGATCAATCCCGCGCTTCCTCCAACAGTCGTCGTTTCGGGTGCGCCGATGACGCCGGATCCTAATCTTCCGCCACCGGAAGTGGGCGTTTACTGGAAAGACGGACCTGCGTTCTCCCTCGTCCAAGGCAGGACGCTCACTCATCAAAAGGCGGGAGGCCGCGCGGCGAGCATCTTTACCAACGGAATCCGCTCCGAACATTGGGATGCCGTTGTGGAAGGCCCGACTTCCGCGAATCTCGTCAAGGATCGGCGCCCTATTTTCTATTTCTATGTTCCCGACGGCGACACGGCCGCAGACTACGTTCTGCTCAGCCTCGAGAAGAAAAGCGATCACCGGGAATTTCAAGTGGGAAGTTTCGGCGGGTTAACGGGCGGTAAAGCGGGCATCAAGAAGGAAAAGCAGATTTCGTTTCGAGCCGAACACGCCGGCATCCGCGTTTACAAAGTCACGCTGGATTCCGACCTCAAGCCCGGCGAATACGCCTTCTTCCTCGGCACCGGCGCCCAGTCGAACATGTCTGGAGGCGACCTCGGCGCTTCCCGCTCCGGCGGAAATGCCACCGGCAAAATCTACGACTTTTCTATCCCGCAATAGTTCGTATCGACAGATTCCCGACTCGCGGGGCGCGTGTGTCAGCAACCCATGCTGGCGCACCGAGTGCCGGTAGGGAAGAATCCAGTGGCCACAGTCCAGCCTGTCCCTCCATGCGCCTGGACATTAATAATCTTAAGGTCAAGCGTTCCACAAATGGTTTGCCCCTGCGCAAAACGTATCCCCAGAATAAAGGAATGGGCGAACCGACGATCCTTGTTGAGCCAGAAGTGGAAAGTGTTGGCCTGCGAACGGAACCCGCCGCTGAATCGCAGCCTGGCAAAATTCTCTTACTTTATGGGACCACGATCTTTTTGAGCGCGTTTCTCCTCTTTCAAGTCCAGTTGATCCTCGGGAAATACATCCTCCCTCAATTTGGCGGTGCGCCGGCGGTTTGGAATACCTGTATGTTTTGTTTTCAAGTTCTTCTTCTGCTTGGCTATGCTTACGCGCACTATTTGGGCAGCAAGACGCCGCCGCTGGCCCAGGGCAGAATCCATGCCGCTTTCCTGATTGTTTCTCTGCTGATCACGCTCATCGCATGGGTGGTCTGGGGTTCGCCGCTCACACCGGGATCGAGTTGGCGCCCCAAGCCGGACGACAACCCGGTTTTGAAAATTCTTGAATTGCTCGCCGTCACCGCCGCGTTGCCCTACTTTCTCTTGTCCGCAACCAGTCCGCTGTTGCAAAAGTGGTTCTCGCGCACTTATAGGTCCAGTTCCTCATACCGCTTGTACGCGCTTTCCAATGCCGGGTCCCTTCTGGGATTGCTCAGTTATCCGTTTTTTGTGGAACGAGTCTTCAATCTCAAGCATCAAGCATGGCTATGGTCCGGTGGGTATATCATTTTCGCCGTATTCTGTTCGGCGATTGCTTTGCGACCGCCAAACAGCTTCAACAACGCAATTGACTCGGGCAGCGAGGGAGTCACCCGCGAGCCATATGCCATGCCTCCCTCCATGGCGCGTCGCTTGCTCTGGCTTGGATTCAGCACCTGCTCGACGACCATTCTCTTGGCCACCACCAATCTCTTATGCCAGGACTTAGCGGTCATTCCCCTTTTGTGGGTTGTTCCCCTGGCTGTTTATTTGTTCTCCTTCATCCTCACTTTTGAAAGCAACCGTTGGTATCGGCGAAGCGTGTTCTGGCCGCTGTATTTCGTCGCGCTTGGTCTGGGCACGCGGCCGGATTTTCTCGGATTCTCTCCGGTTTCTCTCTTTCTGGCCATGGCGGCTTGCGGGCTTTGTCTCTTTGCGGTTTGCATGGTATGTCACGGCGAACTGGCCCGCTCCAAGCCTGCTCCCCAGCACCTGACCGCTTTTTATCTCACCATTGCCGGCGGCGGTGCCCTGGGCGGCGCCTTTGTTGTACTGCTCGGGCCGCATCTGTTCAAGGGTTTTTTCGAGTTTCAAACCGGCCTGATTGTCTGTGGTCTCTTGCTGGTAGCCTCATTTCTCCTGGAGGACCGTACCGCAGCGACGGAACGCATTTCATGGGAAGTGGGCCTTTTGATCTCCTTGCAATTTCTCCTCTGGTCTTTGGTCGACTCTATCCCCAGTTCAAAGGCCCTCACCACCGAACACCTCGCTGCCCAGTCCCTTCTCGGCCTCCTTGCCCTTTCCCGCCTGATACGGAAGGAGCAAACTCCCGCCCCGAATCAGGGCGAAGCCGGACGTTTTCAATGGCGACCGGCAGCAGCCCTGCTTGCAATAGGCGCATTTGCGATGCTCACTTACAACCAGTGCAGCGTACTTGCGGACGGAATTCCCTTCCGAGAGCGCAACTTTTTCGGGGTCAAATACGTGCGGGAATACTCCATGACGAAATCCGTGGATTTCTATAGCGGCAGTACGCTTCACGGCACGCAACTCACCCCGCTCTCCCAAAGAAGTACCCCCACGCTCTACTATCGTGCCGGGAGCGGCGTTGGCTTGCTTCTAAACAATTACCCACGCACCACCGGAGCTGGCGGACAATTGCGGGTCGGTCTGATCGGCATGGGAGTAGGTACTCTCGCGGCCTATGGCCGGGCTGGCGACGTTTTCCGTTTTTACGAGATCGATCCGGCCGTCATCGCCTTATCTTCCGGGCCGAGCCCGTATTTTCATTTTGTTGAGGATTCCGCTGCTCAGGTGGAAACCGTGCAGGGCGATGCGCGATTGTCGCTCGAAAGGGAAGCCGCGCAGGGGCAACTCCAGAAGTTTGATGTGCTGGTCGTGGATGCCTTCAGCGGTGACTCCATCCCCATCCACCTGCTCACTGCGGAAGCGCTGGACATTTACCTCCAGCACCTGCGGAATCAGGATGCAGTGCTGGCCTTTCACGTGTCGAACCGCTATCTGGATCTGAGACCCGTTCTAATGGGGCTCTGCGGGCACGCGCATCTGAGCGCCACTCAGGTCTTCGTGTCAGGGAGCAATTGGATTCTGCTTTCCGCTAACCCGGCGATGTTAGAACTTCCCAATCTTGCCCAAAAGACCAAACCAATTGTCCTGAGTGGAGGGCCCACCCTTTGGACGGACAGCTACAGCAATCTTTTCCAGGTATTGAGCGCCCCCCATTGAACAAGCCGCTTCCTGGCGCTGCTCCTTGAGAAGGTCTTTGTATTACCGCACTGAGCTGTGTCGCTCGACGCCGGCGCTATTTTTCCTTTGCTTCGCTGCCAACTAATTTTTCGACGTCCGCCATTTCCTTGGGGATTGCGGCGCTCAGGATTTCCGGCTCGCCTTCGGTGATCAGAATGGTGTCCTCCACGCGGAAATGCATCTGCTTGTCGGGAAATTCCACGATCGGCTCCACGGTCACCACCTGTCCCGGCTTGACTGGGCCGCTCGGACGCAGCACATCGTGCGTGGCGAGTCCCACGAAGTGACCTGGCCACCCGTACCACTGGCCGCCGATGCCAGCCTTGTCAAACACGGCTTTGCCCGCCGCTTCGGCCTCTTCATAGGTGTGCCCGGGCTTCAGCAGCGCGATCGTGGCTTTCTGCGATTCCAGGTCCACGCCATACCATTTCGCCTGCTCCGGCGTGAATTTTCCGCTGATGTTGAATGTGCGTGTGATGTCCATGGTCATGTGGTCCAGCGAAGCCGCGTAGTCAAACACCACAAGCTGGTTCGCCTCGATGACATTGCGATTGGAAAAATAATGCCATGTGTTGATGTCTTTTCCGGAGCCGACAATCGCCAGATACGCCACGCCCTGCGCTCCATGACTGTAAAAGTAACCGTAAGCGCGAGCTTCGATTTCGTACTGAAACATCCCCGGCCGAGCATGCGCAATCGCCGCGCGGTCGCCTTCCGCGCTGATTTTTCCGTTGCGCCGCAGTACTTCAATCTCCTTCGGCCGCTTGATGTTGCGCATTGCATCGATGATCGGGGTCAGATCCCGCAACTTTGCCATGGGATAGCGTTCCGCGAGCAACTTCGTCGGCGCCAGGTCCTGCGGAACTTCTTCATGATACGGATGCGCAAATTTCCACGCGTGATCGCGACCCACCTCGCCGCGCGCGCCGTCGGCCTTGTCCGGAAATCCCAGACGCACCCAGAAGTCCACTTGCGGATGCGCGCCCGGCAATGAGGACAGCAGCAGATCGAGATTGCCGATCGGCAGGACGTTCTCGAAGCCGAGTTTCTTCGCTTCCTCCGGTTGCGAAAGGAGATTTGCGCCATAGACCTGCGCGGTGCGGCCGGCCTGCTGCGGCTCGAAGAGATAGGTTTTGCCGGTCGCGTTGTCCATGACCAACACCGCGCCCGGGTCCTGCACGCCCGTGTAGTAGTAAAAGTCGTTGTCCTCGCGGTAGTGCGTCGCCTCGGCAATCTCGTTGCGCGCAAACAGCAGCGTGTATCCGGTCTTCGCCTGCGCGATCAATTCCGCGCGCCGCGCCGCAAACTCCTGCGGGCCGCCCAGATCGTCAATGGCCTGCCGGTCGGTGTACTGCGCCCGAGCGGCAGCGCCGAACCCTAGACACAACAACGCAACAATCATCAGTCTTCGCATGGCATTGGCCCTCACTTGAAAAGTAGCGGCGACATTGTAGGCCGCAAGCCCGCAAAAGGGAAATCGCGCAGCGGCTCTCCCTCGTTGCCGCCCCGCAAGCAGTTGTGGATTTATTCACAATCGCTATCATAGGGGCGGGCCCCCATGACTGCACTTTTCGTCTCTCTTCTGCAAGCTAACGAATCACGCGACACAATCCAACGTTTGACGCGCACGCAGCGCCGGCCACACCCCGCTTGGCTTGCTGCAATTCTGTTCGCACTCGCCGTCCCTTTTTCCGGCCCACTACGGGCGCAGCAGCAGCCGGAATCCAGCAACATGGAACTCGTCGGCTCCAATGATCTCCAGGGCCGCAGCGCCTATCAGCCGACAATTCACCAGCAGGCTGGACGTTGGATCGCCTACATCGGCCACCACGGCGGAGCGGCGCCGAATCCGCTGACTGGCCAGGTTGAAAACAACGGCACCTCGATTCTCGACGTCACCGATCCGGCCCACCCTGTCTACCTTGCGCACATTCCCGGCGAAGCTGGGACGCCGGAAAAGCTGGAGCTCGGTGGCGCGCAGATGAACCGCGTTTGCGATGGCAGCCTTCTGCCGCACGCCGACAAAAGCAAGGTCTACCTGCTGCGCACTTTCGGCAATTCCGCCCACGAAATCTGGGACGTCACCGATCCGGCGAAGCCTCATCGCCTCACGGTAGTCCTCAGCGGTTTGCGCGATACCCACAAAAGCTGGTGGGAGTGCGACACCGGCATTGCTTATCTTGTCTCCGGCGATCCGCAATGGCGCACTCGCCGCATGATCAAAATCTATGACCTGAGCAATCCCGAAAAGCCCGTGTTTCTGCGCGATTTCGGACTGCCCGGGCAGCAGCCGGGCTCCACGGGTCCCACACCCAGCGACGTTCACGGCCCCATTTCCACCGGGCCGAAAGGGAACCGCGTTTACATCGCCTACGGTCCCGGCCGCGCGGGAGTGGTGCAGATTGTTGATCGGGAAAAGCTACTCAACGGCCCCAGGGAGCCCACCGAACAAAACCTCCTCTATCCCCAGATCGCCCGCGTGGATTTTCCCGCCGCCGCCGGCGCCCACACCGCCTTTCCGCTGGTCGGCCTCGACATTCCGGAATTCGCAAGGATGAAAGAGGGCCGGCGCCGCGATTTTCTCGTCGTTACCGGGGAATCGCTCGCCGACGGGTGCCGGGAGTCCCGCCAGATGGTGCACATCCTCGACATCACCTGGGAAGTTGCGCCACTCGGCGTCTCCGCCTGGACCGTTCCGGAAGCCAGCGACCATTTCTGCAGCCGCGGCGGGCGCTTCGGCACGCACTCCTCCAACGAAAGCTTTTCCTCCGTTTATTACGGCCGCGTGATGTTCTTCTCGCATTTCAACGCCGGTGTCCGCGCCGTGGATGTTCGCGACCCTTTTCATCCAACCGAGATTGCCTACTTCATTCCCCGCGTTACCGGCAGAACGCAGCCGCGTTGCAACACCGCTGCGCCAGATCAGGCTTGCAAGGCCGTCATCCAGACCAACAATGTCGAGGTGGATGACCGCGGTTACATCTATATCGTCGACCGCGTCGGCACCGGCCTACACATCCTCGAACTCACCGGCCCCGCACGCGCGCTTGCCAATCTGCCCTGACTCTCTTTCGTTCTGCAATGGTGCGCCGATTTTTTGAGTCAGCCTCCTTCTCTCCGCTGGCTTTTCGATTTCAAACGCTCCCTACGCGACCATCTGACGGTACGCTCTTTTGTCAGAGCCCAATTTGTAACCGTCGTCCAAACGGATTAAACTTGTGTAGTGAGAATCCGCGCGGTCCTCGCAGCCTTCGCCTTGGAGGCTGCAGGGAGGGTACCCCTATGACGCGCTTTGTCCTTCGCGGTTCGATCCTAAGGAAAATCATTGTGGTTGCATCCGGTGTGCTGGCCTGCGCCTGTCTGCAGGCTCCTGTCGCGTTGGCACAACACGGAGGTGGCGGAGGGCACGGCGGCGGAGGCGGGCACTTTGGAGGCGGACACTTCGGAGGTGGTGGTGCCATGAGCGCTCCGCATGGTTCCGCTCCGGCGGGCCATGGAGCGGTGTCGGGATTTCGGGGCTCGACAGCAGCTCTTCCTCGGGCAAGATTCAACGCCGGCAGTTTCCGTTTTCGGCCCCACCCATTTCCCCCGCGCCCCATTCCCCCACGGCCGTTCCCCATTTTTGGCTTTCCTGTATTCTTTGACGGGCCATTTTTCTTTGGCGGAGCGTTCAATTCTTTCTGGTGGCCGCCCTGCGGTCCTTTCTGGGGGCCTGGGTGCAACTTTTCGCCGTTCTACGGCAATGGTGGTTATGGCTACGGCTATGACTCCGGGAACGATTGGCCCAGCTATGGCTCAGCCACCCAGGGCACCGCGCAGGGGTACGACTATCCTCCATTCCTTTATGGGCGAGGGGCGCGCGACCTGGTCGAGCTCTTTTTCAAGGACGGCACGGTGTTCGACGTGACGGACTACTGGCTGGTGGACGGACAAATCCATTTCACCACGGTTGACGAGCGCGGCGCGAAGCTGGTCGAGCATGTGAGGGATTTCGACGCACTGAATTTGCAGACCACCATTGATGTGAATACCGAGCGCGGATTCCGGTTCACCCTGCGCAACGAACCCCTGGAGCAGTATTTGCGGAACCATCCGGATGCGAGCCCGCAGGATAGTCCTAATCCACCGAAGAACTAAATGAAGCACTGAAGCCTGCAGCCGATAGCTCACAGCCGTTGGCTTCGGAGCAGAGGAAGAGACTTCAAGCCGGTTGCGACGCCCGGTATGTGAAACGCGATATCCAAGCGCAAATCTTAAGCGCGGGACATGCGGGTGTCAGGCGTCAGTCATCTTTAGCTTTGCGGGTGAGAGGGCGATCAGGGCGACGCCGATGATCACCAGCGCAAGGTCGCCGATCAGGAAATGCATGCGCTGGGCGACGTCGTACCAGGCCTGCACGCCCATGACCACGGCGTGGGCAATGCTCGACCAGGCCGCGAAGGCAATCACGCTGCGATACGCGGCGGGATTGCGCGCCGCCAGTAGCAGGAAGACTCCCAGCGTAACGTAGAGACTCAGCATCATCTGAAGCGCCTCGTCCAAGCCCATCGCCACCATCGGATAGGCAAGAGCCACAAAAATCAGCCCCACCACGACCAGCACGGCTTTCAGCGCTCGTTCTCGAATCATGGTGCCCTCCGGTCAAAAGTGAAAAGCGGATAGCAGTCATCCGATATCAGAAAACAGGAATCGGGAAACGGAAACTAACTGTGTATACGGCACATCGCCCGGAATGTTACGTTGCGCGCATGCGAAAGACCAACGAAATCGCCGCCAGGCCCCTTGGTGTAACTTTGCGGGTTCAGGAAAAAACTCCCGTCTATCCTCTGAGTTTCCGGGAGTTTCGCAACTTCTAGCTTATTGATCGACGGTGCGGCACACTCGAATTCCCTCCCAAGTACAGAGGCCGAGAGCATTCCGGCTGCGTACAACTCAATTCCCCAGGAGATCCCAGGGCGACTTCTGCACCTGGATTGCAGACCTCGTTAGTACCTATCTTCATCGCCAGGTTGCGCCTCCTGAAGGCGATTATTCCGGGCCTTCACGAGTGAGCGCGACCATGTTTGGACGAAGTGCTAGCGCTGCAATAGCGGACGGAAAGATTGGTCGAAGAATCCCTGGGACGATCGGTCTCATCGGAACCCGAATCCGCGCCTGAGCCGTAGCCATCCTCACTTCTTTAGCCGGGAAACCGGGGACGAGACCCGTGTACCAGCCGGCTACTCCGCCTCCCCCCTCTCTTCAAACGCTCGGGGCAGGCCGGATCCCCGGGGCATCCCTCCCACTCGCCAAGCAAAGCTGCTGGCGCGGGTGTAATTTTTGCGGTACTGCTAGCGTACTATCTGATCAGGAGGGGAACTCATGCGAACAATTTTGCGAATCGTGATGGTTTGTCTGCTTGTGCCGGCCGGAGTCAGCTTGGCTCAGGAGAAACCCGCGGCGCCGGCCCCGGGAAATCCGCTCAGTACGTGGAACAAATATGCCTATGCAAGGGTGAAGGACATCCTGCTGCGTTCCGCGCAAAAAATGCCCGAGGAGAACTACAGCTTCAAGCCCACGGACACGGTCCGCAGCTACGGCCAGATCATTGGACACGTGGCGGACGGGCAGTACCTGTTCTGTTCGGTCGCGCTCGGGGAAAAGAATCCCGGGCTGGACATCGAGCACACCAAAACCTCCAAGGCGGATCTGATAGCGGCACTGAATGCCGGGTTCGCGTACTGCGACAAAGCCTATGACGGCATGACGGACGCGTCGGCGGTGCAGACGATCAAGCTTTTTGGCAATGACGCGCCGAGGCTCAGCGCGCTGACGGTCAACAACATGCACAATATGGAACATTACGGCAACCTGGTCACGTACATGCGGCTGAAGAACATCGTTCCGCCGAGTAGCGAGGCACCGCCGCAACCGCAGCCGCAGCCGAAAAAATAACGCGGCCGTGTCCCCTTAAACGGCGCCGGTCTGAAAACCGGCCACAACACAACCGCGTACCGGGCGCGGGGCTTGCGCTTGTAGGCACCCCAGCCGGCCGCAACGCCCGGTGTCAATCGATTCTTCAAATCACTTTAGGGAGTTGCTCGGCTAACGGGCACGACGCAGTGGGCGTTTGCCGGCGCGGATCAGCGTGCGCAGGGCGGAGTTAACGGACTGCTTGTTTGGGAAATGCCGGCCCGCATCGGGAGAAAGAAGCCCAAGATTTGTGCCAGCCTGATAGTGTTCGAAGTATTTGCCACGAACGCCGGCCTTCAGGCTGGAGAGGTCGTATTCCTGCCTCAGTTCGTCCGCCGCTTTTCGTTTTTTAGCTGTTTTCTTCATATTCGTGGAGCGGGAGCTTGCCGCCAACAGTCTACAGCCGACAACTTCAGAACGGAGCAAGCGTCTTCAAACCGGTCGCAACGCCCGGCGCAGGAACAGGTGAAGGCGCGTTTTCCTGTTCTAAGAGCCGAAGCGACCCCAAGACCCGGGTACCAAAAACCCCTCTCTTACAGGCGTTCGGGGCAAGCCGGAACTCGGGGCGCACCCGGCCAATGACTCACGCCTTCGCACTCCACGTGTTCCTCGCCACGCACACCATAGCTCCCAGCACTCCGAACATCATTGAGAAAGGTATGGCCGCGTTGGGGACCACTCCAAGATTTTTACTTCCTAAACCTATTGCGTGCCCGAGACCCAGTCCCAGGCCCATGCAACCCAGAATGATGACCACGTTGAGCAATTTCCACTTCGCTCCCCGCCCAGTCGCGATGGCGAACCCCGTGCCCAACAGCAACGCCACCAACCAGAGTGCGGCCATGAATTCCCCCTACCTACTGACATGATGAAGATGAACCAAAAAGACTGCATACTTCAACGGTTAAATGACGGCGAGTGGTTCTCTGACAGCGACGTGTTCGGCAACCCGGGGCACCCGGCCCAAGATTGGACCTGTCGCTTTCCCTATCAAGGTTCAGCTGGTCTTCGGTGAGAGCCACGCGGCCGCAATCAAACACACTGTAATCAGGGTTGAGAAAACGATGGGGATGACGAAGGTGTATCTCCAGTTCAAAACTGTGACCGCGACAAAGCAAATGGCGAGCGCCCACGCAATGCTGCGCACGCGTGCCAAAGTCTCTGCCGGAAGTCCCGCCAACAGCCACGCTAATACCGCCGAGAACAAAAGAAACACGGAGAAAAAAAGCCCGAACGCGCTGAAGAAGTCCCAATAAGTCCGCGTAAACCCTTGCGCGTCAAAGTGGACGGAGCGCATTAACGCAAGAACTGCGTCCGCTCCCCATTCCGGATTATTCTGGCGAAACCCAAACGTATGTCCGGCGGCAAAAAGCAACAGAAGAACAGAAGAGATTCGGTAAAGAATTGGCGCTTTCAGGTACTGCCTCCTGAACATTCGCGGATGCAGTCTAGCACATCGGTCAACCCGGTCTGGCGCTTGCGGCCGTTCCGAGTGGCTTACGGCCCATCCGGAAGTTGAGACGGGAACCCGCGGCCCCGGCATGCATTGACTGTCACAATTGACAATTGTCGCTCGCTAGGAATGCCGTCACACTCGCGCGGTTCGTTGGCGATTCAGCTCCGTTTGCTGGGACCATGCCGCCACGAACGTCGATGAAACCCGGCAAGGGAAGCTCGATTGGTACTAAGCGTGGTTTCCATCATTGCAGAACTGGAGGTCGTATGATCAAGAAGAGCATAGCAGCCGCTCTTGTGCTGATCGGGTCTCTTTTAGCCGGTGAGCCGTTATT
>Ga0210410_10000095_pt1 | contig 140399 bp, 121 predicted proteins | sample IncBWC4MmetaG_FD_161058 | JGI IMG/M metagenome (GOLD analysis project Ga0210410, IMG submission 161058) | Forest soil microbial communities from Barre Woods Harvard Forest LTER site, Petersham, Massachusetts, United States - Inc-BW-C-4-M | ecosystem: Environmental > Terrestrial > Soil >...
CCAAGGTAAGCTCACGGCGGCAGGATTTGAGCAAATGGAAGCCGCAATGACCGACGGACGCTGGTCTGCCGCGTATGCACCCCAGAGTACGATCATCGTACCCGATGATCTAAAGGCGGCATTAGCGGCTTCTCCGATGGCAAGAAAGTTCTTCGAATCGCTCGACAGCAAGAACCGCTATTCCATTCTCTATCGACTGCACAACGCAAAAAAACCTGGGACTCGCGAGAGGCGATTGTTGAAGTTCGTTCAAATGCTCAAAGCAGGCGAGACGCTGCACGAGCGTCCCGGTAAATCCGGACTCCGCGCAGTACAGAAATGAACCTGTTAGAACCGCGATAAGCTGCTGGGAGGAGCGACCAGTTGGCCGGCTGATTGTATGACTGCTATGTGCCGGTCAGTTTGTATGCCTCCAAGTCGGCGGTTGGGCCGGGTGGAGCCGGTGGCGGCGACAAGCGCCGAACACCGACTCGTCACGGCCCATTGCCGCCAACGACGACTGGCCGCTTCCGAAGACTTGATCTTTATAGTCTTGCGCAAGGTACCAATGGTCTTCGATTAGTTTGCGGCTGAAATGACCCTGGCTGAGAAATGGATCACCAATCCAACAAATCCACTTGTGCCTCGTATCACCCGCCCAGCCATCAGCCCACACCCCAATGCAAATGTCGGGATTTGAGCCTTCCGAGCGACCTACACGAATGCCACCAGTTGCGTGCAGCAGGTCAAGGTACTCTTTGAATCTTGGGCTGGATATCTGCGCCGTTGGTGGAACAACAAATATCGGAGAGTCCGACATTTGCACGCCTGAATCCATAACATCCCGAATGCTTGGGTCACCGGCAAGGAGGTGCCGGAGTCGTTGATAGTCCCCCTTATTTTTTATGAACCGCTGAATAAATTTGTCATCAGCTGGCGGTTTGGCATACCAGGAAAGCAGGGCTACCGCGCCGACACCCAGTCCGACGACAATCAAGGCGAGACGGACAGTTCGGTACACTTCTAGCTCCAGATCACGACTGACTGCGAGGATACCAACGAGTACTCACGGACCCCCAGGAGACAGTCGCTAGCGGCAGCGTCCGGGATGTCCACCTTTTGCAATCGCGGGTGTATGTATGTCTAGGCCCTTCGCAAGGCCATTGCGATGGCGGGAGCTTTTGGATCAGGAGGCAGCCGTGGGTCGAAACGCTCGAAGCGCACGATGGTAACCAGCTGACCGCAGCTTTGACTCAGGATATTCAGCATGTGCTGAACTCTCGAACCCGGTTGGCCATGGATGTGCTGCTTTAGAAGTACCTCAACAGTCTTCGGATTCGAAATCGCGATGTGCTCGGCGATGCTGTCAAACGAAAACCACCCGCCTAATAGCCAACTAGTTGGGACATCGTACGAGCGCTCGAATAAAAATTCGATCACAACGCGAATCCCGTCGGGATGACAGTACTTATGGCAATAGGTGCGGCTGGATTTTCTAAGATCTGACGTCATGTTGGGCGGCGGCGTGTGGCTGCACGCTTCGGCCAAAGCTAGAGCTACCACAGCACCGATGAACGGAATGACCCAGACAACGGCAATCTGAAACGCTTTCTGCGGGGTAGTGTACACGTTGGATCGAACAACACGCTCAGTGGCACTGATGTCGAGACTAAACACGGCGAAAAAGATGCCTAGTGCGACGGCCGCGTCCATAATTTGGTCCTCAGCAATTAGACGACTTTCGCGTTGTGATAAAACCGACGAAGGCTGCAAATAACATTCGAGCACCCCCTGACTAATGCCGCACCAACTCGCCAATCGAGACTACATTACCGCACATCACGAATATCAGCATCTTGCCTTGTCTAGACGTCGCCGGGCGAACGCCAATTCGGCCCCAAGAGGCCAGCGGTCACCGTCCGCTTTGCGGAGCATGAATGCGCGCCTACCCAGGGAGCCGCTCTTTAGGCGGCGATGTTACTCGGATAGCCACGCGTGATACTCCGCCCAGTCGGCGTCAAAAATCTCTTGCTGTTCAAGAGCAGACCCACCGTGCTACGGCTGCCCGCACGATATCGAAAGCTTGGTCGTACTCGCGTCTTGCTCGCGTGGTGTGAATTGCTGAGGTCGATAGTAATGCAACCCGTCAATGACCGCTTAATGGGTAGCCAATTCGGCATTGGCATCGACAGCTCATGTTGACCGAACTCTGCCCGTTGTAGTTCGGGCGGCCGGTCAAACACTGCGCCCGCAACCGGCAAGTCTAAGCAGCGGCCGCCGAATCGGCCGACACTTCCACCGGCTGCGAAGACGCGTCGAGGGTCTTGAGCAGCACCGGCCGGCGCCACACGCTCTTGACGTACTGCAACACCTTGCGCGTCCGCTCCACATCGAGACCGCGGCCGTCCAGTTGGGTGTCGTGCTGCAGAACCAGCGTGCCGTCGCTACGGATCTCGACAGCCGCCACGCGCGGCGCGCCGAAATTGTACTTGTCGCACAACAGCCCCTCGCGAATCGCCTCGATCTCGTCGCCGACGACCTTGACCTGGCCGTTCTGCTGCCGTTGGTAGCGAAACAGGCCCATGTCCGTCGCCAGTTCATGGGTGAGGTGGTTTCGCAGGAAGCTGAAGTCATCGTCTTCGCGCCGGATCTGCCGCGCCGTCTCGATTCCCCAGCGCTTGACGATCTCCTCCCACAGCGTGAAGCCCAGGTGATAGGGATTGACGGAGAGCGAGCTTTTTTCGCCCGCCGCGATCGGCCGCACCACGTCCGAATGGCATTTGATGGCATCGAGGTAGGCGGTCTGCGGAATGAAATCCGCCTCGCGCAGCAATCGCGCGTGCCAGTAGGACGCCCAACCCTCGTTCATGATCTGCGTCGCATACACGGGGTAGAAATAAAATGATTCCTCGCGCACGGCAAGAAAGATATCCCGCTCCCAGCTCTCCATTTCCGGCGCATAAGTCGCGATGAACCAGAGCAGATCGCGCTCCGGATGCGGCGGTACGGGCGCGCGTATCCTGCGCGATGTCGGAGGTACGCAAACGCCGGCATCCAGCGCCGCGAAGCGCGCGCGAAAGCCGTCGTCCACCGGCGATTTGGGCGACGCGGCGTATTCCGGATAGCGCTCGCGGCGCAGCGCCTGATCGAGATCGACGTATTGTTCCAGCGACAGCGCCGCATCGAGCACCCGCTCGACGGCATTCTGCCCATAGGATTCGATGTTCCGCTCTATTTGCCGCGCGTGGCTCGCGGCATGCTCGACGATGTGCTCGCTGCCTTGCTCCTGGCAACGGCGAAACAGAAGATTGTTCTTGGAGAAATCCGCATGTCCGAGCACATGAGCCGTCACCAAAATGTTGTCGGCAAGTCCGTTGCTCGATGCAAGATAGGCATGGCCCGGATTGCCCGGAAACACCACCTCGAACAGGCGGGAATGGCCCATGTGCCGCTGCACCAGCTGGTAGATGTAGCGCGCGCCGAACGACCAGTGCGGCATGCGCACCGGCAGACCGTACACCGCTATTTCACTCATGAAGCTGTCGGGAACCGCCTCGAATATGACGGGCGACCATTCGAGTCCGAGCTTGCGGGCCAGATCCTCCAGCCTCGGCACCTGCTCCCGCCAATCCTCCGTCATGGCGCCGCTCCCGGCGTGTCGGTTTGCGCGGCCTGCGCGGTTTGCGGGGTCGGCGCTGTCTGCGCGGTCTGCGCTTCGGCTGCGAAGAAGTGGCGCACGGCCCCCGCGATATCGTCGGGACCTTTGATCGCAAATTGGCCGCTCGGCACGCCGGTTGCGGCTATCTCCTGAAACAATCCATAGGTTTCGGTCACGGTGCTGCGCGCCGAGCCGGAACAAATCTCGACATAGCCGCTGTAGCGCGACAGCTTGGCGATGGCCTCGAGCTCGGCGCGGGCCGGCTCCCGATCGTCGCCGGCATTGTCGCCGTCAGAGGCATAGAACAGGTACACATTGCAGCTTGACGGGCTGCAGCGCGTCTGCATGATTTCGCGTACCTTGGCGAATCCGACCGACGCCACCGTCCCGCCGCTGCCCGTGACCTTGAAGAAATCCGCCTCGCTGAACTCCCAGGCCTCGGTGGTATGCGCGACAAAGACGATGTCGAGCGCTTTGTATTCGCGCCGCAAGCCCGCGGCCACCCAAAAGTAAAAGGTCTTGGCCAGCTGGCGGTCTCTCTCGGTCATGCTCGCGGAAACGTCGAGCAGGAAAAACACGGCGGCGCGTACTCCCGGCTGGTGACGGCGCGTGAGCTGCCGGTAGCGCAAATCATCATCGGTGAAGGCCGGAGATTGGGGATCGAGGGACCTGCGCTTGACGGATTCCTTGACCGATCGGCGGCGATCGAGCCGCGAGCGAGCGCCGCGCCGGTCCAAGCCCTCGCGTTTCCACTCCAACTCCTCCGATGGGCCGGTCCGCGGTTGCAGATTGGGCAGTTGCAGGTCCTCCCACAGCCAATCGATGATTTCGTCGACTTTGAATTCGAGCATCAGATCGGTGCCGCCGTGCTCTCGGCCGCCGCTGCCCTTCTGGCCTTGACCGCCGTCCGCGTTCGCCTGGCCCAGCACGTCGCCGGGCTTCGCTTTTCCCTGTCCGACCCCGGTCTGCTCGCCGTCGTCGCGCAGCCGGAATCGGTAGTGCTCGAGCATGCGCACCGGCACATGCACCGTGCCCCCGCCGCCGTTGATGATGTCGGACCCCGCGACGATTTGCGGCAGGTGGTCGCGGACCGCGGCTCGAATCTTCTCGCTGTGCCGCAGCCAGTCTCGAGCACCGCGGGAGAACAGCTCATACCAGCCGCTGATTGGTGGACGCTCGGGTCCCGTGGAGTCAGTGGTCATGGTTGCACCGGGTTCGGGTCGCACGCCATGGCTGCGTCCTACTCTTGCGACAAAAGCGTGGTGACGTAACTCAGGGCCTCTTGGGCGCTGTGTTCGTCATAGCCATATTCCTTGACCAGCCGCTCTTGTACGACGGATATTTTTTGGCGCGCTTCATCGTCGGGCCGCGACGTGGACGTCACCAAGCGCAGCACATCGCGGCGCTCTTCAAAGAGATACTGTTCGATCGCTTCACGCACGCGCGCGTGGCTCCCGAGGTGGAATTTCTCGCCGCCCTTGAACGCCACCATTGCCTTGCGGATGATCTCCTGGCGGAAAGATTGCTTGCCCGATTCGGAGACCTTGATCTTTTCTTCGACCGAACGCAGGAACCGTTCGTCCGGCGCCCGATTCTCGCCGGTCATCGGATCGGTGACCTGTCTTTGATCGAGCGAAGCCTCGATCTCATCCAGGTATTTCTCGAGGATCTGCTGCGCCTCGTCCTGGAAGGACGCGAACAGTGCCCGGTGCACGTCCTCTTTCACCCAGCGGTTGTAGAACTCCTTGCGGGCGGTCACCAGGTGATCAAACCATTGTTTTTTCTGTTTGGCGTCCATGCGTGCGTCGCTTTCGATCGCATCTTTGAGCGCCAGCAGCAGCTCCATGCTGGTGAGGCTGTGCGCGTTGCCTCGAGTAATTGCATTTGACAGGGCGTTGATCACGAACCGCGGACTGACGCCGGTGAGTCCCTCATCGGGCGCTTCCGCTTTCAGGCGTACGACTTCGGTCTCGGAGAAGCCTTCAACGGCCTCCCCGGCGAAAATCCGCACCTTCTTCGGCAGGTCCAGGCCTTCGCGCTCGGGTTTGCTGTGGCGCGTGAGAATGGCGAACACCGCCGCGAGATGCAGCACGTGCGGATCGAGGTGCGTGTTGCGGAACGCCGGCGCGCCGTACATGAGCTTCTTGTAGATGCGTGCCTCGTCGCGGTACGAAAGCGCGTAGGGAACCTTGATGATCACCATCCGGTCGAGAAGCGCCTCGTTCTCCTTTTCCTGGAGAAAGTTGTTGAATTCCGCGAGATTGGTGTGCGCAAGAATCGTCTCATCGAGATAGATCAAGGGAAAGCGCGCGACCTTGACGTTCTTTTCCTGCGTCATCGTCAACAGCAGGTACAGGAATTCACGCTTGACCTTGAGAATTTCAATCATCTCGAGGAGCCCGCGGCTGGCGGCATAGACCGCGCCGGACCAGGACCAGGCGCGTGGGTCGCCCTCATCGCCGACCTGCGCGACCTTGGAAAGGTCGACGGAACCGACCAGATCGGCGATATCGGCGGTCGAGGGGTCGTGAGGCGCGTAGGTGCCTATGCCGCAGCGGGCGGCCTCGGAGAGAAAAATACGTTCGACGGGCACGCGCAGGTAATCCGCCTCGCATTGTCGGTCCACATAGTCGCGGGCCCACGGACTCAACTCGCCGCTGATCTCGACCCCGTAGGTTTCGCGAAACCCGGCGCGCAAAATGGTGGGAATGAGATTCAACGGGGACTCCCGCAACGGCGAGCCCTTGATCGCATAGAGGGCGCCCTCATCGGTGCGGCTGTATTCTTCGATGCCGCGCTTGAGGAGAATCGCCATCGTCGATTTGCCGCCCGACGGCGGGCCAAGCAGCAACAGCAGCCGACGTCCGACATCGGAACCGGCCGCGGCCGCCTTGAAGTAGTCCACGACTCGTCGCAGGGGCTCATCGACGCCGAACAGCTCGCGTTTGAACAGTTCACATGCTTTTTGAACGTCGGTGCCTTGCGCCTCTCGGCCATGCCACAGAAGCATGTCCCATATGTATTCGTGGCTGGAGCGCGCAAAGGCCGCCGGGTTGGCGGGCAAGATCTGAGTCAAGAAATCTCCGAAAGTGCCCTCCCAACGCTGCGCGCGATGCTGCTTGCTGTAGGCACTCAGGGAATCGAGAAAGTTATCGGGTCCGGACTCCGCTCTTAGCGTCGATGCTTTCATCGTCGATCCTCCGCTCGGGAAATTCGCCAGGCTCATTTCGTCAAATCGGCAACCTTCGGCTTAAGTTAAGAGCAAGTGGTCCGGGTAAAGCGTGATCGTGTTCAATTCTTGACGCCCTCTTATGTTAGATCGGTCACGGCTTCGGATTGTTCTTTCCAGTAGGCGGAGGGAAAGCCCTAGTTGCGCGCCGGGGAGGGTTGCAACGGCGGCCTGGCCATGGGGCCCAGCGGCCCAAAGCGGGCGGGAAATCAGGGCACCGGGGGTGCTCAGCCGGCGGTGCGGCTGCCCTTGATATAGAACATGAGCGATCTCGCGTCAAAGACCCTCACGATCAGCGCGTCGTGCGAACATGCGCCAAAGATGGCGCGGCAGCGAGGGCGGACAATGCTTCGGGGTGGACAATTTACAGCCGCGGCGCTCTGCGCGTCGGCGTTCTTGATGATCGGTTGCGGCAGCCCTGATTCGGGAGCGCGAAATGGCGCATCGGGCGAGAAGTACGGCGACGAAAAGACTCTCAACTTCTACACTTGGGCCGATTATATTGCGCCCGACACCATTGCCACCTTCGAAAAGCAGTGGGGCATCAAGGTCCGCATCTCGTATTTCGAAACCAACGAGACGTTGGAGTCCCGGGTGTTGACGGGAAATAGTGGATTTGACGTGGTTGTTCCGACGGCTCCGTTTTTTCAACGGCAAATTCGCAGCGGCGCCTATCTGCTCCTCGACAAGACAAAGCTCCCCAATCTCGCCCATCTCGACCCCGCCATCATGGCCCGCGTGGCGCTCAATGACCCGGGAAATGCGCATGGAGTCGTGTACGCCTGGGGAACGTACGGCATCGGTTACAACGAGAAATCGGTTGCGGAGGCGTTGCCGGGAGTTCCCGTCAACAGCTGGCGGCTGATCTTCGACCCCGCATTTGCCGCCAAGCTGGCCAAGTGCGGGATCAGCACCCTCGACGCGCCTGCCGGGGTGGTGCGGCTGGTGCTCAAGTTTCTGGGCAAGAATCCGAATGCACCGAGTCCGCAGGATCTTGCCGACGCCGAAGCGGTGTTGACCAGCATCCGCCCCTACATCCGCACCATCGATTCCTCGAACATCATCGAGTCGATTGCGAACGGAGATATCTGCATCGCGCTCGGCTACAACGGGGACTTCTTCCAGGCGCGCCAGCGCGCGAAGGAGGCCAAGAACGGCATAAAAATCGGCTATGCGATTCCCGGGGAAGGATCGTTGCTCTGGTTCGACATGTTGGCCATACCCCGGGACGCGCCGCATGCCGCAAACGCTCACCTGTTCATCAATTATCTTCTGGATCCGCAGGTGATCGCGCACATCACCAATTCAATCGGGAACGCCAACGCGAATGCCGCCGCCTCCCCGCTGATCGATGCGTCGATAGCCGCGGATGCCGGCGTCTACCCGCCGCCTGACCAGCAACGGCGGCTGTTCGTGCAACTAGACGACTCTCCCGAGCAATCGCGCGCCATCACCCGCATCTGGCAGAAGTTCAAGACCGCACAATAGGCAACATCGAGCGCCGCCACGCTCCTGCGAGTTACTTCTTCCCCGGCTGTCCGGCGCCGGCGAGCCGCTGCACCGTCGCGAGCGCGCGATCGACATTGATCGCCGGCGCAAGGCCGCCGATGGTTGCCGCAATAAGGCCGTCCGACGAGACAACAAAAGTCGTGCGTTCCGCAAAACCGTGGCCGACTTCGACGCCGCGCGTGTCCTTGAAGCCCCGTTCCTCGGGGTCGATTTTCAGGTGATAGGAGGCGGCGATCTTGCCATCCGCGTCGGACGCCACCGGAACCTTGCCGGCGCAGTACTGGGGGTCCGCGGAAAATGCGTTCAGACGATTGATATTGTCCAGCGACACGCCGATCACCGTCGCGCCCGCAGCCTGAAACTTTTCCATCTTCACCGCAAACTCATGGGCCTGGACATTGCAGCCCTCGGTATATGCCGCCGGATAAAAGTACACGACGACCGGCCCGTGGCGGCGCGCATCGGCGAGCGAGAAGGCGAAGGCCTTTCCGGCGAGGGATGCTTGAGCCGAGAATTCGGGAGCCGCGTCACCCTGCTTCAGGGCCGCAAAGGCGGGCAGAGCGACAGCGGTTGCCAAGAGAATGGTAACTATCGGGCGTTTCATGGGGTACTCCGTGAGAGGTAACGCGTCGGCGACACTGATGGGTGGCCACCTCGCGCCGAGGATAGCCGTCTGCGTCCATAAACTCCATGCGCGCGTGCGCGCGGTGGTCTACGATTGGGACACCGGCGCTTCGGCGCTCAAGGGGTTGTCGCATTGAGCACTTTTTCGACCGCGCGAGCGGAGGCTTTGCATGTAGCGGGCGTGGAGTGCTCGGAAACCGGGAATGAGGACGGGGCCATCGAGAACTATACGAAGGCGCTGATCCTGGATCCTGAGCGGGCCGATACCCTGTACAACCTTGGGCTGATCTACAAGTACCGCGGCGCTTGGGCGCAGTCGTTTGACTTCAATCGGCGGGCGCGAGCGTTGCAGTCTGACGATGAGGCGACACTGTGGAATCTCGCCATTGCGGCGACTGCGCTGCGCGATTGGAGAACTGCGCGCGATGTTTGGCGAACGCTCAATATCATCACGGAGGCTGGAGAAGGCCCCATTGAACAGGACCGAGGCCGCACGCCCGTAAGGCTCAACGCCGACGAGCGCGCCGTGGGCGTAGTGGAAGTGGTCTGGTCACGGGCACTTTGCCCGGTGCGTTCCCGACTCCTCAACGTTCCGACGGGCGAGACCAATTTTCGCCACGGCGACACAGTTCTCCATGACGGTGCGGCGGTCGGATATCGATTGAATTCCAATGGCCTCGAGTGTCCTGTGTTCAACGTCCTGGAGTTATTCGAGCCATCCAGGTTCAGCACCTACGAAGCCACGGCCGAAGTGGATTCTCCGGATGAGATCGCGGCCTTGGATCGGGTGTGCGGTGAAGCTGGCATTCCTTTCGAGGATTGGACGGCGTCGCTGCGGAGTCTTTGCAAGGCGTGTAGCGAAGGGCGGCCTCACGATCACGAGGGTCACGATCATGATCTGAAGGAATCCAAGGCCTGGGTGGGTTCTCGCCGCGTCGGCTTTGCGGCGGTGAACCTGGGAACGCTTGATGCAGTTCTAGAGGCATGGACGGTGCGGCCTGGATGTCGGGTGTCGAATCTGCGCTGCACACTCGAGGCGGGGCCGGCGTCGTGAGCCTCCAACCTAACGGCTCCCACCTATTGCTTGATTTCCACGAGGATTGCTTCAACCTCATCGAGGGCTTCATCTGAATGGGTGACCGGAGGCCGTATTAGGGCCTCGCCGGTCTTCAATTCGGAAATCTTCGTGGTCCCGTCAGGCATCGTATATTTCACCTTCCCTCCCTTGAGCACATACACGACCACCGAAGGGTGGGAATGGATGGGAGTTTTCTCCCCTTTGTGCGGCGCATAGCGCAGCACCCGCACTTTTTGGTCCTCCGCGAGAACCGTTAAATGTTTCACGCCATATTGCATGGCATCCTGGCCGAAAACGGCTGGGCAGGAAAACGAGAGAACCGAAACGGTTAGCGCGGCGACTTTGTTCATTGCAAGATCCTTCCATGTGATGACAGAACTCATGCTACGCGCCCGAATCACATTTCGTCACTAGTCTGTCCATCAGGAGCGCTGTGGCACAAGCCATCCCGACCGCCACGAGCGATGGCCGACGACGGACGGACACGTCCGGTTGAATGGTGCAGGTCCGGTTGAATGGTGCAGAATGTCTCGACCATGAACACTCCAACCTTTGACCTGGTCGCTTTCGGCGCCACGAGCTTCGTGGGCAAAATCCTCTGCCGCTATCTATGGGAAGAGTTCGGCGCGCACGGCGGGATGAGCTGGGGCGCGGCCGGGCGCTCGATGGCGAAACTCGAGGAGCTGCGCAGTTCGCTCGGGCCTGAGGCTGGGACGCTGCCGCTCATCGTCGCCGACGCCGCTGACGAGACCTCGTTGCGCAAGCTCTGCGCATCGACGCGCGTCGTCGTGTCCACGGTCGGCCCGTACGCGCTCTATGGCGAGCCGCTGGTCAAGGTCTGCGCCGAAACCGGGACGGACTACTGCGACCTCAGCGGCGAGGTGCAATGGATTCGCCGCATGGTGCAACGTTACGAGGCGACGGCGCGAAAGTCCGGCGCGCGCCTCGTGCATTGTTGTGGATTCGACTCCATCCCGTCGGACATGGGCGTGCACTTCCTGCAGCGCCAGGCGATGAAGCAACTCGGCGCGCCGTGCACGCGGGTCAAGATGCGCGTCAAGGCGATGCGCGGTCAGTTCTCGGGCGGCACCGTCGCCAGCCTGATGAACGTTGTCAAGGAGGCGGCCGCGGACCCGGCGCTTCGCCGGGAGCTCGCTGACCCCTATTCGCTGTGCCCGGCCGGGGGTGCGCCAAAGGTACGGCAACCCGACATCAGATCGGCGGAATTCGATGTCGACTTCGGCGCCTGGGTTGCGCCGTTCGTGATGAGCGGCATCAACACGCGCATCGTCCAGCGCACGAACGCACTGTCGGAACAGGCGTATGGCGCCGACTTCACCTACAACGAGGCGGTACTCATGGGCCGCGGCCTCCCAGGTCGGTTCGCTGCCACCGCCATGACCGCGGGCCTGTTCGGCTTCATGCTCGCGGCTGCCATCCCTCCGGCGCGCGCGGCACTCGAGCGCTTCGTGCTGCCCAAGCCCGGCCAGGGCCCGAGCCCCGAAGCGCAGCGCACGGGTTTCTTCGACCTGCGCTTCCTCGGTGCGACAACCGACGGCCGGCAGATACGCACCAAGGTCACGGGCGATCGCGATCCAGGCTATGGCTCAACCGGCAAGATGCTGGGCCAGGCCTCCGCGTGCCTCGCGTTCGACGTTGACAGAGCCGCGACGCCCGGCGGCTTCTGGACGCCTGCCACCATTTTCGGCGACCGCCTGATCCAGCGGTTGACGGCCCACTCCGGACTCACCTTCTCGCTGCTTCCGGACTTGCACAAGTGAGCCGACTCGCGTTGTTGTCGCATGACGAAACGTCATCATGACGACGATACGGATCGCAACCACTGCAGATGCATCAGCCATCTGGTCAATCCTAAGACCGGTCTTCCGTGCCGGAGAAACCTATGCCATTTCTCGGGACATCGACGAAGCTGACGCTATCGCCTATTGGTGCGGGCGAAGCCACGAGACTTTTGTCGCAGAGGACAACGCCAATATTCTTGGAACGTACTATCTGCGTGCAAACCACGCTGGCGGCGGCGATCACGTTGCCAATTGCGGGTACATGACATCACCGCAGGCTCAAGGTCAGGGTATCGCCCGCCTGATGCTCGAGCATTCGCTGGTCCGCGCCAAGGAACGAGGCTTCCGTGCAATGCAGTTCAATTTCGTCGTCAGCACCAACGAGCGCGCGATCAGGACCTGGGAGGCGTACGGTTTTGCGAAGGTCGGCTGCGTACCCCTCGGCTTCAGGCATCCGGCGCTCGGCTTTGTCGATGCCTTCGTGATGTACAGACAGCTTTGACCAGAATGCGCGTCAAGCCCGATAGCGAACGCGGCCCCTGCGGTTGACGGCGTCGGTCGTCCGTAATCGGCGCCAAGCGTCGGTTTTTATTACCTTTTTCAGCGTATATCAATATTATTCCGCGCGCTGAAGGCGCCAGCGCGGTTTTTACCACACCCTTTGGCCCGCCAAACGCTCTAGCGCGAGGTAATTGCTGCGTTACGGAAAGCTCAAGAATTGTGGCGGAACGCCGATCTAGGGGAAGGAGGGCGCCTCGCCAAAGGCGTCCCACAAACGCGTGTGGAGACCGCCAGATTGAAATCGTTCAATGACCTTCGATTCGGGCCCAGACTCGGACTCGCATTCGCCGTGCTCTTGACGTTCACGGCGGTGGTCGGCTTTACGGCCGTCTCGAAGTTGTCGACGATGGCCGCGGCGACTGACGACATCGCCACGCGCGCGCTCGGCCGCATTTATCGGGTCTCCAGTATTGGCGCCAGCCTCTCGACGAGCCGCTCTGCGGCGCTCGAGGTGCTGACCGGGCTGCAGCTGCACCGCGCCGAGGCCGCCGAGGAGGCGAAGCGCACGCTTGCCGGCGCCGAGACGCGACTCAAGGCGCACGCTGACGCCTACCAGCCGATGATCGCCGCGCCCGGCGAGCGTGAGCTCTGGGACAAGCTCGCCGCACAGTGGAAGACCTACGCAAAGGTGCAGGAGAACGCGATTTCGCTCGCCGAGGACGGGCTCCCCGGCGAGGCGCAGTGGACCCTGATCAGCGATGGCCGCGCCAAGTTCGAGGCTGTCGCAGCGACCGCCGACGAGCTCGTCGAGCTCAACACGAGATACGCCGCAAAGCTGCGCGACGACGCTCAGATATCGTCCGCTGGCGGGCGCCGGCTCATTTCAATCTTGGTCGCGGCCGCCACACTGCTCGGCGCGTTGATCGCATTCACAATGACCCGCGCGATTGCGGTCCCGTTGCGCCGGACGGTCGCGCTGTTGAAGCGCATCGGCGAAGGCAAGCTCGACAATACCATCGACACCGCGCGGCGCGACGAGGTCGGCGAGCTGCTGGCGGGACTCGCTGCGACGCAGTCCGAGTTGCGCGCGCGCGCCGAGGCCGAACGGCGTCACGCCGACGGGGAGCGTCAGCGCGCCGAAGGCGACAGACAGGCACTCCAGGAGGTGCAGGGCATCGTCGCCGCGGTCGTCGACGGCGACCTCGACCGACGCCTGTCCACGACCGGCAAGACCGGCTTCGCTCAGGAGCTCGCCACCAGCATCAACGACCTGGTCGACAACGTCGCCGGCGTCGTCACCGGGGTCGGCCGGATCGTCGACAGCGCCAACATCGGCGACCTGACCCAGCGCATGGTGGTCGATGACCGCCGCGGGCTCGAGCAGCGGATCGGCACCGGTATCAATCAGCTGATCGCGGAGATGGCCAGCCTCGTGGCCAAGATCAAGCATGCCGCCGCCGAGGTCTCGCGCGGCGCCTTCGAGATCTCGCAAGGGAATTCCAGCCTCTCCCAGCGCACGGAGGAGCAGGCCGCCTCGCTCGAGGAGACCGCCGCCTCGATGGAGGAGATGACCAGCTCCGTCAGGCAGAACGCCGAGCACGCCCGCCAGGCCAACACGCTGGCGATCGACGCGCGCGCCCGCGCCGAACAGGGCGGCGCGGCGGTCGGCAAGGCGGTGCAGGCGATGGACGGCATCAACGCCTCGTCGAAGAAGATTGCCGACATCATCGGCGTCATTGACGAGATCGCGTTCCAAACCAACCTGCTGGCGCTCAACGCCGCGGTCGAGGCAGCGCGTGCCGGCGAGCAGGGCCGCGGCTTCGCCGTGGTCGCGAGCGAGGTGCGCAACCTCGCCTCGCGCAGCGCCGAGGCCGCCAAGCAGATCAAGGCCCTGATCAAGGACAGCGTGGTACGCGTCGAGGACGGAGCGCGCCTCGTCGGCGAGTCCGGCGCGACGCTCGAGCAACTCGTCCTCGCCGTCAAGAAAGTCGGCGACATCATTGCCGAGATCTCCTCGGCGAGCGACGAGCAGTCCTCCGGGATCGATCAGGTCGGAAAAGCCGTCACACAGATGGACGAACTGACCCAGCAGAATGCGGCGCTGGTCGAAGAGGCCGCCGCTGCTTCGAAGTCGCTCGCCGACCAGGCGGGCGAGTTGCACGAAACCATGAGTCGCTATCGCGTCGACGCCGGCCCCGGGCCTGCCGCGAAGCAATCGGAACACCGCGCGGTGCCCCGCCCATGGTCAGCAGGACAGGCGCGCGCGGTCTAAATCAAATCTGGAGGTCCCATGATTGGCAATTGGAAGTCGTATGTTGCAGCGTTGCTGATTTGCGTGGTGCCGCTCGCCGTCGCGACGGCGGGCGCGCCCTCGAAGGACGAAGTGACAGCGCGCGTCAAAGCGGCGGTCGCCTACTACAAGGCGAACGGCCGCGAGAAGGCGCTCGCCGAACTCAACAAAAAGGACGGCCAATTCGCTTCCGGCGAAGACTACGTCGACGTCCACGACGTGAATGGCGTCTGCGTCGCCCATCCCGTGACACCCGCGTTGGTCGGAGTCAACCGGCTCGAGCAGACCGACCCGAACGGCAAGTTCGTCTACAAGGATATAATCGCCGCCTCGAAGGCCAAGCCGTCAGGGTGGATCGAGTACATGCGCAAGAACCCGATCGACGGCAAGATCGAAAAGAAGCTCGCCTACTGGGAACTCAACGACGGGTTGATCTTCAAGGCCGGTACCTACGAGGCCGGCAAATAGACCGGTTCGGGCGGCACCACTCCCGTGGATCATGCCTACGCCACGTATTGACGCAACAACTCGTACATGTCGCGGTTTCCGCAGAGCTTGGATAGTTCCCGCGCGGTCACACCAAGTCTATTTGCAGTGTCGACACGTGCACCCGCCTGAATAAGCGTCCTCGCTGCACCAACCTGATCCTTCTTCTGCTTGGGACCATCCGGTCCGGAACCATGCACGGCCCAGAACAGCGGGGTCGCTCCGAACTCCGAGCACCTTGCCTCAATGTTGGCGTTATGTGCGGCCAAGAGTTCGACGGTAGCAGGTGTGCCGATCCACGCCGCCCAGTGAAGCGCACGCGATCCGAAAATGGAAGTACTCTCCAGTGCCGCGCCGGCTTCGATAATCACTTTGGACACCTTTTCCGCACCCTGAGACGCTGACGCGATCAGCGGAGACTCTCTGTTGTCAGTGCCGTCGATCGCTGCACCATATGCCACGAGTACCTCCGCGATCTCGCCCTCCTTGCCATTGATCAGCCACCCGTGGCCGAAGCAATCAGACACATAGTGAAGAGGATCCGATTCGTTTTGTTGATCAAGGAACCAGCGGATCGTTTGGTTGGCCAGCGCTGGTTCTGACTCCAATGCGCCTCGTATTCCATCCACGTTGCCTCGCTCAATCAGCAAGCGGAAGTCGTCAACTTTCATGGCATTGTCCATCTGACGGATTATCGCACGCCGCGCTCGCCACCACTCGCTACCCTGATGGCGTCCTATCCCGGACGCTTCACGCGCGCGCCGCGTAAGCTCGGTTGCGACGCTGCAGATCCCCCGGTCGCACGTACCTGTTTCAGGGTCACCGTACCCGGTATGTGCTGTTTGCCCCAACGCACGAACGCCAGCAACACGTCACCAAGAGCAGTGCCCTTCGAGGTAAGCGTGTAGGCGTAGCGCGTCGGACGCTTCTGGTATGGGGTGCTGCCAATGATGCCGGCGGCTTCCAGGCGCTTCAGGCGATCCGCAAGAATGTTGGTCGGAATGCGTTCCGGTGAATCAGCCAGCTCCCCGTAGGTGTGCTTGCCGTGCAGCAAGTCACGCACCACCAGAAGCGACCATTTGTCGCCCACCAGGTCGAGAGAATTTGCGATCGCACAGGCGGAACGCAAGAAAGGCTTTCCGCTATTCATTGGTCTGGCACTCACATGCTGCTCCAGGCTTCTGTAACTTGCATACTGCAAGTCAGTATGCTACGGTCCATACATACTTGCAAAGTGCAAGTGACTCAGGAGAACTTCGTCATGACCACCTCTGTCCTGCCGCGTCCGGCTCAGTCTCAACCCACCGGGCTGAGCGGTATTACCTTGAGCGTCAGTCTCGTGCTGACCGGCTGGTTTTTGCTCGTCGTGTCGCTCGCCGCCGTCGGCGCCTTCGTCGCTCGTCCGGGGACGCCCCCCATTCCCATTGCGATAGGCGTTGGAGCGCCGCTGATCGCCTTCCTTGCGTGGCTGCGCCTCTCGCCGGCATTCCGCGACTTCGTTCTCTCGCTCGATTTGCGTTTCATCGCGGGCATACAGGCGTGGCGGTGGGCAGGTCTGGGCTTTCTCGATCTGTACGCTCACAACATCCTGCCGGGGATATTCGCGATACCGGCGGGCCTCGGAGACATGGCTGTCGGATTCGTGGCGCCGTGGATGATTCTTGCCCTGGTGCGCCGGCCTGACTTCGCCGCGAGCGCGGCATTCAGGCGTTGGAATGTCCTTGGCATAGTCGACCTGGTGGTGGCCGTCAGCCTTGGTACGCTGACCGCCATGCTCAGCACGGGGGCCCCGGGAGAGATCAGCACCGCTCCGATGGCAACACTTCCGTTGCTGCTGATCCCGGGATTCCTCGTGCCGCTGTTTCTCATGCTGCACGCAGCGGCCCTCATGCAGAGCCACCAGATCATCCGCAGTCGCGCATAGAGGGGGGTTGGAAGGCATCGCGCTGCACCGGATGGCCGGCAGCGCGGTGTCCGACCGTCCTAGATCGTAACCCCTTGTCTCCACGTAGGTAACAAGGTCAGACCGGCTATCACGCCTTCTCCCCCACCTTAACTTCCGCGAGTTTGAAGGGAACTCCGCATCCCCCGATCCCGCAGTAGCCATCCGGATTCTTCGCGAGATACTGCTGGTGATATTCCTCGGCGTAATAGAATTCAGGTGCGGCGATGATTTCCGTGGTGATGGCGCCGCGCCCCGCCTTGACGAGCGCTTGGGCGTATACCGCGCGCGACTTCTCGGCGAGCCGCTGTTGTTCGCTGCCGTAGGTGTAGATGCCCGAGCGGTACTGGGTGCCTACGTCGTTGCCCTGCCGCATGCCCTGCGTCGGATCGTGCGATTCCCAAAACACCTGCAGCAAATCCTCGTAGCTCGTTTCCTTGGCATCGAACACCACTCGTACGACTTCGTTGTGCCCGGTCCTGCCGCTGCACACTTCCTCGTAAGTCGGGTTCGGGGTGAATCCTCCCGCGTATCCAACCGCCGTCGCATACACGCCCTCGACCTGCCAGAATTTCCGTTCGGCACCCCAAAAGCAGCCCAAACCGAACAAGGCCAGTTCGGTTCCGGCGGGAAACGGCGGGACGATTCGGTTGCCGGATACGAAGTGACGGCCGGACACGCGCATCGGCTCGCTGCGTCCGGGAAGGGCTTGGTCGCGCGTCGGCATGAGCGCAGGTTTTCTGAAGAGGGACATAGCCTTGAGTGTGCGGCCGGACCCGCCCCGTTTCAAGGTCGATCGATCGGCGGTCTTAGGGATTCGACTCGCGGACTAAGGGCGGACTCGCCTCGGTGGGCGCGGCCGTCTGCGGCGGTGTCGGTTCGGCCGGCACCAGCGGCAGGCTATACACATCCACCTTGGACTTGGCTTCCCGTTCCTTGCGCTGCTTCTCTTGAGCCAGGCGCAGCTGGTCGCGGGTGTGCTCGAATTCCTCCATGCGCTTCGCCTCTTGCGCCGGATCGCTTCGGCTCGCGAGACGGTCGATGGCGATGCGCGCGTTCAGGCATTCCACGTCGGTACGCGCCCTGGATTGACTCTGATTGCACTTCATCAGCACACCGTCGAGAGTCACGCGATCCTCCATGAGGTCGTTGACCGTCATCGGCGGAATACGCCGGGGGCTACAGGCTGCGGTGGCCAAAATAATGGCACCCAAGCACCCGCAGGCGATGATAGTTTTAGATGAACATGACATATAGTTGCCCCGCGCATATGGTACCCAAATGCGGCCGTCGCGTTACCTCACCCTCTGTGACGCGTCTCACGACTTGACAATGTTCTTGGCTCGGAGCCGGAGGCGGGGCGCGATTTGCGCCGTTTCGGCCGTGGGTACCCCCGGTTTGACCCCGCTGCGGCGCATGTGTACCGTTCCCAATCATGCCGACTCCCAAAGCCGAAAAGGAAGCGCAACCCGACTTCGAGACGGCGATGCGCGATCTCGAAGAGTTGGTGGAACGCCTCGAACAGGGCGATTTGCCGCTCGAAGAATCGCTGGCGGCTTTCGAACGCGGCGTGATGCTGACTCGGGCCTGTCAAACTGCGCTGAAAGAAGCGGAACAGAAAGTCGAAATATTGCTCAAGAAAGCCGGTGAACCCGCTGTTGAAGACTTCACTCCCGACGACTCCAAAGCCGGCTGAGGCAAGGATCGCGAGCACGGATGCGATGGAGGCGCGGCTACGCGGGTATCAATCACGCGTGCAAGCCGTCCTTGACGCCGTATTGCCCACGGCCGACGTGAGTCCGCATCGGTTGCACGCGGCGCAGCGCTATGCGGTTCTGGGCGGCGGCAAACGTCTGCGCCCCTTGCTCGTCTACTGCACCGGAGAAGCCTTGGGTGTGGATGCCGGCGCGTTGGATGCGCCGGCCGCGGCGGTGGAGCTCATTCACTCGTATTCTCTGATTCACGACGATCTTCCCGCAATGGACGACGACGACCTGCGCCGCGGTCAGCCCACGACGCATCGCGCCTTCGACGAGGCGACCGCCATACTCGCGGGTGACGCGCTGCAGGTGTTGGCATTCTCCTTGCTCGCGCGCGATCGCGCCGCCGGAGTGAGTTCTGAAGCCCGCTTGAAGATGATTCAGATTCTCGCGGACGCGAGCGGCACCGCGGGCATGGCGGGAGGCCAAGCCCTGGATCTTGCCGCCGTGGGCCGTCACCTCGATCTCGAAGAACTGGAGGCCATGCATCGGCTCAAGACCGGTGCGTTGATTCGTGCGAGCGTGTTGCTGGCGGCGGCCTGCGCGCCTGATCTGACCCCGGCCGAATGGGAAGCGCTGGATGGATATTCGCAGGACATCGGGCTCGCATTTCAAATCCAGGACGACATTCTGGACGTCGAGGGCAACATCGAAGACCTCGGCAAAACCATCGGCGCCGACGCGGCCCGGGCCAAGCCCACGTATCCGAGCGTTCTCGGGGCCGAAGCCGCCAAGTTGCGCGCGCGTGAGCTGCAGTGCCGCGCGTGCGATCGGCTGGCGCTTTTTGGCGGACGCGCGGGCGTCCTGGCGTGGCTGGCCGCCTGGGTCGTTGATCGTCGAGTTTAGGCGGTGCGCCCGGCAGACCGGCGTTTCGGCAGACCATCCGACGGACGGTGGACTCCATTTGGGGCCCCGGCGGACGCAAATCGGCGCCCGGCGGCAGCCGGCGCGATCCCGGCTCGCCGATGGCGGGCCCCGACTCCGCCTGTCGGTTGCACCGGCCGGCCGGCGCAGCGCCCAAGCTCGCTCGAATCGTCTAATATTCTTGGAATTCGCGGTTTCGGCACCATGTAGGGCCTGATCGCTTCAGTAGGAAACTCTAAACATGCCTGTCGTTGTCCCCGTCAAAAAGCCGAACCCGAAGCCCGTGGAGGATGTGCAAGGCCATGCCGATACGCGTCAGCTGCCGATCAACAAAGTCGGCATCAAGGACATCTATCACCCGATCAAGGTGAAGGATCGGGCCCGCGGCGAGCAGCACACCGTCGCGAATTTCAACATGTACGTGAATTTGCCTCACAACTTCAAAGGCACGCACATGTCCCGCTTCGTGGAGATCCTGCATCGGCACGAGCGCGAAATCTCGGTCGACTCGTTCGGCAAAATGCTCGTGGAAATGACCGAGCATTTGGACGCGAGCGCCGGTCACATCGAAATGACGTTTCCCTACTTCGTGATGAAAAAGGCCCCGGTCACCGGCGTCGAGAGCCTGATGAATTACCAGGCGACCATTTTCGGCGAGCACCGCGACGGTAAAACCGACGTTTGGCTCAAGGTGGTGGTTCCGACCACCAGCCTCTGTCCCTGCTCGAAGAAAATCTCGGACTATGGCGCCCACAATCAGCGGTCGCACATCACCTTGACCGCGAAGCTGAACGAGCACATGTGGCTCGAAGAGCTGATCGATGTCGCCGAACGGGAGGCCTCATGCGAGGTCTATGGAATCTTGAAGCGGCCCGATGAGAAATTCGTGACCGAACGCGCCTATGACAATCCGAAATTCGTCGAGGACACGGTGCGGGACGTGGCGGTGGCTCTCAACAAGGACAAACGTGTCCGCGCTTATGTCGTCGAATCGGAGAACTTCGAGTCGATTCACAATCATTCGGCGTACGCGATGATCGAGTACGACAAGGACACGGGGCGGCAGCCTCAGATTTGAGGCTGGCGGTAGCCTCGGCCTCAGGATTGGGGCTGGGTGAGTCCCCTTTCCGCGCTTTGCAGCCGACCAATCATGCTGCGCAGAAACACTTGGTTGAAGCGCAGCTGACACTCCGCTGACACCTGTTCGAGAAGCGTGGAGCTCACCTTCATGACCGTCACCGCGCCGGCGGCGTTGATCGTTGCGGTGCGCTTCGCTCCACGCACATAGCTGGTCTCGCCGAAACAATCGCCGCTGTCCAGATATCCGAGCGCTTTGGCGTGCCGCTGCACGCTGACGCGTCCCTGCACGATGATATAAAACCGATCGTCCATCTCGCCTTCCTTGACGATTTCCTCGGCATCCGCATAGTCCTGCCAGCTGCTGGCGCGCAAAACCTCCCAAATTTCCCCATGCGAGAATTCGTGGAAGAACTTCAGCTTGCGCAGCAAGCTGAACTGTTCCTGCTGATCGATGCGGTTGTATTGCGCGCGCAATTTCTGGTGCACGCGCGTGAGCTCGGCGGCAAAGTCCAGGCCGGTCTTATAGCGCTTATCCGGCTCCTTCTGCAGCGCCATTGCGGTCACATTCTCGAGTTCCTCGGGAATCTCGGGGCGCAGGGTGTGAATGGGCGGCGGGGTGGCGAACACGATCTGGTGCAGCAGCTTCTGGAGGTTTCCGGCGCGGAATGGCCGGGTTCCCGTCAGCAGTTCGTACATCACCGCGCCCAGCGAGTACAGATCCGAACGATTGGTGAGCTCGATCGACTGGACTTGCTCGGGGGACATGTAGGACGGACTGCCCGCGATACCCTCGATCCGCGAGATCTCCGAGTCGGCCACCAGCGCAATTCCGAAATCGATGATTCGCACATCGCTGTCGAGCGTGAGCATGATGTTGCTGGGTTTGATGTCGCGGTGAATGACGCCGCGGCTGTGCGCGTAGTGCAGCGCCCTCGCTGCCTTGTAGACCAGTTCCACCACATCATCGATGCGCAGCAAGTTGTCCGGCCGGCAATAGGCTGCCAGGGTGCGGGCGCCGTGCACGTGCTCGGTCACGATGTAGCAGTGTCCGTTCTCTTCGCCCGCATCGTAGATCGGTAATATGTTCGGGTGCTGCAGCATGCCGACCATGTGCGCTTCGGAGAGGAACATCTTGCGCGCGATGCGCTTGCGGCTTTCATCGCCGCTGGCATCGACGTTGTACACCTTGATGGCGACATCGCGGCCGTAATAGGGATCGTGCGAGAGATACACCACACCGGTGCTGCCGCGTCCGACCTCGTTGATGATCACGTACTTGCCGATCTTCTCGGGCAAGGAGGCGCGGCCGTTCTGGGACTTTGCGTTAGTGGTGAGGCGAGTATTGCTCAAGGGTAACCGTGCGCCGCGCAGCGTCTTCAATTAGATGACGCCAAAGGATACTGGTGCGACCCGGTCTAAACTGTGATTTGCATCGAGGCTCGGCCAAAGTGGTCGTATCCTGAGGACGGCGGCACGAAATCCTTGCCATTTAGCGACCACGTCACACCCTGTCCGGACCGCAATTCGCCGACCGCGGTCAGCCTTAAGTTCAATCGCGCCGCCGCCGCCTCGAGTTCGCCGAACCGGGCGGCCGGCACCGCGAGCAGCAATTCATAGTCGTCCCCGGCGGTGAGGGCCCAGTCGCGCGCCTGGGGTGCGGTTGCCGCGGCGCGCAGCGCATCCGAGAGGGGCAAACGATCGACCACAACGTGGGCGGCGAGCCCGCTTGCCTGCGCCAGCTTCGGTAAGTCCCCGGCCAGGCCATCGGAGATGTCCATTGCCGCCGTCGCGATGCCGCGCGCCGCCAGACCGAACCGCACCCGGGGGTCCGGGTAGTCGAAACGCTGAATGAGCGCCAGGGCCGCGGCGCGGGAATTGGCCGCCTGGGGCGCCGTGGTGTATGCAAGTCCGGCGCCGGCATCGCCCAATGTGCCGGTCACCGCCAGTACATCACCGTCGCGGGCGCCGCTGCGGCGCAGAGCCGTACCGCGCGGTACATGTCCCAATATTTGCACGCTCACGGTCAGGGGACCCCGCGTGGTATCGCCGCCCACCAGCGCAACTCCGTTGGCGTCCGCAAGATCCAGCAGTCCCGCCGAAAATCGCTCCAGCCAGGCGGCATCCGCGCTCGGCAGAGTCAGCGCCAGAGTCGCCCATGCGGGAGTCGCACCCATGGCGGCGATATCGCTCAAGTTGACCGCAAGCGCGCGATGCCCGATCGAGCGCGCATCCGAGCCTTGCGGAAAATGCCGCCCCGCGACGAGGGTGTCCACGGCGGCAATCAGCTCCGTGTCCGGCGGCAAGGCCAGCACCGCCGCGTCGTCGCCGATCCCGAGGATGACGCCGGATCGCGCAGCGCGCGCCGCTGCGCCGCCCTCGAGAAAATACCGGCGAATCAAGTCGAATTCGCCGAGATCGGAATCGTCAGCGTTCATTTGCGCGCTACTTCACCGAGTGGCCATACTCGTGCGGCCGCAATTCCCGCGCGGCCCGGTCCAGTACGGCATTGACGAATTTGTGCCCATCCGTCGCGCCGAATTGCTTGGCCAATTGCACCGCTTCGGCCAGCGCCACCCGGTACGGCAATTCTGGACAGGCTTCCAATTCGTGCAGCCCCAGCCACAACACCGCATGTTCAATGGGATCGAGTTCGGGCGGCGGAATCTCGCACAGGCGCGCGAGACGGGAATCCAACGCCTCGCGATTTGGCGCGATCGCCTTGATCAATTGTCGAAAATAACCCAGGTCCGCGCGGTCCGCCTCCGGATCGGCGGCGAATTGCCGCTGGGTCTCGGCCCAAGGACAGGGATTGAGCTGTAATTGATATAGCGCCTGCAGCGCCAGCCGCCGCGCAAGACTTCGGCCGCGATGGCCCGTGGCACGCTTGCCGGAGGCACCATTGCCCGGAGCACGCTTACGGGGCACACCCTTGCCTGCAGCGCGCTTGCCGGGGGCACGCCGGTCCGCGGGGGGGCGCTTGCCGGCCACGGGTTTTAAGGATCCAGGCGGCGCAGGAGATTGGCCATTTCTATGGCGACCAGCGCGGCATCCGCGCCCTTGTTGCCGGCCTTGCCCCCCGCCCGATCCACGGCCTGCTCCACCGTGTCGGTCGTCAGCACGCCAAAGGCGATGGGCACGCCGGTTTCCAGGGCAATTCGCGCAATGCCTCCGGCGCACTCTCCCGCGACATAATTGAAATGCGGTGTCTGGCCGCGGATCACGGCGCCCAGGGCAATCAGCGCCTCATAGCGGCGCGACAGCGCCAGCTTGCGCGCCACGATGGGAATATCGAACGCACCTGGGACGCGCACGATCTCGATCTGCTTGTCGCTTACCCCGTGGCGCCTGAGCGCATCGAGGGCGCCGCGCAGCAGTGGCTCCACCACGAAGTCGTTGAATCGCGCGGCGATGAGCGCAAAACGCAAATCGCGCGCCAGCAATTCTCCCTCGATGTTCTTCGGCTGATCGTTAGGCACTCATTTGTCTCCTCACACCTGGGCGCGAGTATAGCCTTTGGGGGCGCTCATTCGCCGCCATCGACGTAGCTGGTGACCTCGAGATCGAAGGCGGCGAGACCCTGCAGCTGCTTGGGCGCGCTCAATACACGCATCCGCTTCAGGCCCAGATCCTTGAGGATTTGCGCGCCGATTCCGTAGGTGCGAATCACGGTGGCGCCGGGGTGGCGCGTGGACGCGGTCTTGGCATCCAGCAGCCGCACGCTGTCCATGAAGTGACGCGGCGACTCCTCCGGCCGCAAAATGACGATCACGCCCGAGGGTTCGCTGGCCACGCGGCGCATCGCCGCGTGCAGCGGCCAGCCGAGCCGCTCGTTGCGAACACCCACCACGTCGCGCAGCGTGTCGTTGATGTGCACGCGCACCAGGGGCGGCAGGGTGGAATTCAGATCGCCCTTGACCAGCGCGATATGCACGGTCTTGTTGACGTGATCCTCGTAGCACGACAGCCTGAAGGCACCGTACTCGGTATCCACGTCATCCTCGTAAATGCGCTCCACCGAGCGCTCGTTCTTCAGCCGATAGCGGATGAGATCCGCAATGGTGCCGATCTTCAGATCGTGAGATTTCGCGAATAATTCGAGATCCGGCCGGCGCGCCATGGTGCCGTCGTCGTTCAAGATCTCGACGATCATGGCGGCCGCGGAGAATCCGGCGAGGCGGGCCAGATCGCAGCCGGCCTCGGTATGGCCGGCGCGCGTCAACACTCCGCCAGGCTGCGCCATCAGCGGGAATATATGCCCCGGCTGGCGCAGGTCCTCCGGCCGCGCATTCGGGCTCACCGCGGTCTTGACGGTGTGCGCGCGATCATGCGCCGATATCCCCGTGGTGACGCCCTCCGCGGCCTCGATCGACAGCGTGAAGTTGGTGCGATGCGCGCTGTCGGTATCGCTCACCATGAGCGGCAAGCGCAGCTGACGGCAACGCTCGCGCGTCAGTGTGAGGCAGATGAGCCCGCGTCCATAGCGCGCCATGAAGTTCACATCTTCGGGGCGGACGCAGTCGGCGGCCATGATCAGATCGCCTTCGTTCTCGCGATCCTCATCGTCCATGATCACCGCCATTTTCCCGCGGCGCAGGTCTTCGAGAATATCGTCGATCGTATTGAACGCGGACATAGATGACCTACTCTTCGGGTTTTGTCATGAGCCGCTCCAGATAGCGGGCAATCACGTCGATTTCGATGTTGACGCCGTCGCCGACTTTCAGTTCACCCAGCGTGGTGACATTCAACGTATGAGGAATGATATTGACGTCGAAGCGGCGGCCGTCGACCTTGTTGACGGTCAGGCTCACGCCATTGACGCATATCGAGCCCTTCGGCGCCACGAAGCGCATCAGCGAGGCCGGCAATTCGAATTCCAGACGCCATGAACGGGCATCTTGAACGAGCGCCTCGAGCTTGCCCACCGCGTCGACGTGTCCGCTCACCCAGTGGCCGCCCAGGGCGTCTCCGGCCCGCAAGCTCGGCTCCAGGTTGACCTTCGATCCCGAATCCAGATTGCCCAGCGTTGTTTTGGTCATGGTTTCGCGCGACACATCCGCATGGAAGCGAGTCCCCTCCATGCGGGTCACCGTCAGGCAGACTCCTTGCACGCTCACGCTGTCGCCCAAAGCAATGCGCGCAACGTCGAGGCCCGCCGCGTCGATGACCAATTCCAAGTCGCCGCCCTTCTCCGTCAAAGAGGTCACGCGGCCGGTCGCTACGATGATTCCGGTGAACATGTTTCTAAGGCTGCTCGGGGTTTAGAACGAGTCGCAGATCGGGGCCGATGCGCTGCACGTCGCGCAATTCGAATGTGGGCAGGGAACCCGCCGGTCCCAATCCGCTCACGTGCATCAGCGGAGCGGCATCGGCGCCGAGCAATGTGGGTGCGACGTACAGCACAAGTTCATCCACAAGTTTCGACAGGATCATCGCGCCGGCCAGGCGCGGCCCGCATTCGACCAGCAATTCGTTGACTTCGAGTTCCGCCAAGCGCCCGATGACCGCATGCAGGTCGAGGCCGCCCGCCGCCCGCGGGAGCCGCTCGACTCTCATCGACCCTGGCGCGCCTGGCGAAGATCGCACCGGGGCGTCCGGCGCGCAAAAGATCAAGGCACCATCGCCATGAAACACCCGCGCCCCGATGGAGCACGTCAGCATCGGATCGAGCACCACCCGCAGCGGCTGCCTGACCCAGGAGCCGTACGCCAAACGCACATCGAGCCGCGGATCATCGCTGCGCACCGTGCCGGCGCCGGTGAGTATGGCGGAGCTGCGGGCCCGCCAGGTTTGCACGTCGGCGCGAGACGCCTCGCTGCTGATCCAAGCTTTTGCGCCGGATGCAGGCGCGGTGCGCGCATCGAGGCTCATGGCGAGCTTGAGCCGCACCCACGGCCGGCCGCGTTCGAAGCGCGAGAAAAAGCCGATATTGAGGTCGCGCGCCTGCGCGGCGAGTACACCGACCTCCACGGCAATTCCGGCGGCCCGCAGCCGCTCGATGCCGCCGCCGGCCACCCGGGGGTTCGGATCGACACTGCAGCACACAACCCGCGCGATCCCGGCCGCAATCAGCGCGTCCGCGCAAGGAGGCGTTCGTCCCGAATGACTGCAGGGCTCGAGCGTGACGTACACGCAGGCGCCCCGGGCTTGCGCGCCGGCGGCGCGCAGCGCCAGCACCTCCGCATGCGCTTCGCCCGCGCGCACATGCCACCCCTCGCCGATCACGCGGCCGTCGCGCACGATCACGCAGCCGACCCGCGGATTCGGATCCGTGGTGTACAAGCCGCGCGCCGCCAGTTCCAGCGCCCGCGTCATGTGGACCAAGTCTTGCTCCGCCAGGGGGTCGGCCGAATGTCGGATGGTGGACCTCATTTGCCCTCGTCGCCCGAGGGATCGCCCGGCAGCAGGGGCAGTTGATCCTTGTTCGTTTCGCGGCGCCGGCGCTGGCGCCGCAATTGATCGATTTCCGTACGGAAGGCTTCGATGTCTTGAAAGCTGCGGTACACGGACGCGAATCGCACATAGCCGACCTCGTCCATATGCCGCAGTTCCTCCATGACCATCTCGCCCACGCTGCGCGAGGCGATTTCCCGTTCTCCTAGACTGCGCAGCTTGTGGCAGATTCTCGCCACCGCCGCTTCGATGTCATTGCGGCTGACGGGGCGCTTTTCAAGCGCCTTCTGCATTCCGTGCAGCAGCTTGTTCTCGTCGAAGGGCTCGCGGCTGCGATCGCCTTTGACGACGGTCGGCAACAGCAACTCGGCCGCCTCGAAGGTGGTGAAGCGTTCCGTGCAGGCCAGGCATTCGCGTCGCCGGCGAATTTGCCGCCCTTCGCCGGCAAGTCGAGAGTCGATGACCTTGGTCTCAGTGTGGCCGCAAAATGGACAATGCATGGGGACTATTCAGGCCGGTCCCGATGCGGACCGCTGCCTCGTTAGGAGCCTGTCTGAGTATTCCGCGTGAGCCGCGTTGGCTCTGCAAGGAGGCGGATGCAAGGCGCGCGGCGCAGGCCGTGGTGGGTTCCACGGCCAAGCCGCGCAACGCCGCAGACGCGCCTTGCAGAGCCAACCCTTCGGGACCGGACGGATTTGCCTTCATTCGTCGTTGTCGCCTCCTCATTGGGTTGTAACCCAACCACGTCGGCTCCGCCTCGACTGAAGGCAAATCCGTCACGGTCGCGGCCACGCGGAATACTCAGACAGGCTCCTGGCCATACACAGGAAATCGGCGACATATTTTCACCACCTCGGCCCGCGCGCGCTCCACCGCCGATTCATCGCCCATATGATCCAGCACATCCGCGATCCAATTCGTCAATTGTTGAACTTCGGGTTCCTTGAAGCCGCGGGTCGTCACGGCAGGCGTGCCGATGCGCAGTCCGCTGCTGATGGCGGGCGGGCGCGGATCATTGGGCACCGCGTTCTTGTTGACCGTGATGTGCGCGCGGCCGAGCGCCGCATCGGCATCCTTGCCGGTGATGTTTTTATCGATCAGGTCGAGCAGGAACAGATGGTTGTCGGTGCCGCCGGAGACGATTTTATAGCCGCGCTGCTGCAGTACCTTGGTCATGACGCGCGCGTTGGTGACCACCTGCGCGCAATAGTCCTTGAATTCCGGCTGCAGCGCTTCGAGGAAGGCCACCGCCTTGGCGGCGATGACATGCATCAGCGGTCCGCCCTGAGTGCCCGGGAACACCATCGAATTGAATTTCCTGTGCAGCTCGGCGTGCGGACGCGCCAGAATCAAACCGCCGCGCGGGCCGCGCAGGGTCTTATGGGTCGTCGTCGTCACCACATCGGCGAAGGGCACGGGATTGGGGTAGACACCCGTCGCCACCAGGCCGGCGACATGCGCCATATCGACGAATAAGTAGGCGTCCACCGAGTCGGCGATGGCGCGAAACCGCGCCCAGTCGATGACACGCGAATACGCCGAAAACCCGGCCACGACGACTCGGGGTCGATGCTCCTTCGCCAGGCTCGCCACCTGGTCGTAGTCGATTTCGCCGCTGTCGGGCTTGATGCCGTATTGAACGGCCTTGAACAGCTTGCCCGAAAAATTGACTTTGGCGCCGTGCGTCAGGTGACCGCCGTGATCGAGGCTCATGCCCAGAATCGTATCCCCGGGATTGAGCAGGGCCAGGTAAACGGCGGCATTCGCCTGGCTGCCGGAATGCGGCTGCACGTTGGCGTAGGCGGCCCCGAACAGCTGCTTCGCCCGGTCGATCGCCAATTGTTCGGCGACATCGACGAATTCGCAGCCGCCGTAGTAGCGTTTGCCCGGATACCCTTCGGCGTACTTGTTGGTGAGCACCGACCCTTGGGCTTCGAGCACCCGGGGACTGGCATAGTTCTCCGAGGCGATGAGCTCGATATGATCTTCCTGGCGATTGCGTTCGTCCCGAATCGCCTTCGCGAGTTCGGGGTCGAAGCCGGCGATCGTCATTTGGGCCGTGAACATGAATGGGTCTCCCGACGGATAGCCGGTAAGCATAGCCGATTCAACCAGGGATCCCTAGCGACCCGGCCGCAAAACGCCGTGCCGAGCCCAAGGCTGGCGTGACAAGCCTGCGGGAGTCGCGGATAATTCACCCCGATCCCCCACGCGTTCAAACGATCAATTCAAAGTAAGGAGCGCATGGCTCAATTCATTTACACCATGAACCGGGTGGGCAAAGTCGTGCCGCCCAAGCGCATTATCCTGCGCGACATCTCCCTGAGTTTTTTCCCCGGGGCCAAGATCGGTGTGCTGGGTTTGAACGGCTCGGGCAAGTCGACGCTACTGAAAATCATGTCCGGGGTCGACAAGGACATCGAGGGCGAGGCGCGGGCGCAGGCGGGCATCAAGGTCGGCTACCTCCCCCAGGAACCGGTGCTCGACGAGGCCAAGACCGTTCGCGAAGTGGTCGGCGAAGGCGTCGGCGACGTGCAGAGTCTGATCGATCGCTTCAATGCTATCAGCGATAAATTCGCGGAACCGATGTCCGACGATGAAATGAATAAGCTCATGGAAGAGCAGGCGAAGATGCAGGACAAAATCGATGCGGTCGGCGGGTGGGAGCTGGAGCGCAAGCTCGAAATTGCGGCCGATTCGCTGCGCCTGCCCCCCTGGGACGCAGTGGTGGGCAAGCTGTCGGGCGGCGAGAAGCGCCGCGTGGCGCTGTGCCGGCTGCTCTTGTCCAAGCCCGACATGCTGCTCCTCGATGAACCGACAAACCACCTGGACGCGGAATCCGTCGCGTGGCTCGAACACTTCCTCGAGGAGTACCCGAGCACCGTGATTGCGGTCACCCACGATCGCTATTTTCTGGATAACGTGGCGGAGTGGATTTTGGAACTGGATCGCGGCCATGGAATCCCGTGGCAGGGCAATTATTCCTCGTGGCTCGAACAAAAGGAGCAGCGCCTCGCGCAGGAGGAGCGGCAGCAGGACGCGCTCGCAAAAACGCTGAAGCGCGAGCTGGAATGGGTGCGCGCCAATCCGAAGGCGCGTCAAGCGAAATCCAAGGCGCGCCTGCAGCGTTACGAAGAGCTGGCGTCGCAGGAATTCCAGAAGCGCAACGAGACGAACGAAATCTACATTCCGCCCGGGGATCGTCTCGGGGATCTGGTCATCGAATGCAAGAGCTTGCGCAAGGGCTACGGCGACCGGCTGCTGATCGATTCCTTGAGCTTCGCACTGCCGGCGGGCGGAATCGTCGGCATCATCGGACCCAACGGCGCCGGCAAGACCACGCTGTTTCGCATACTGTCGGGCGCCGAGAAGCCCGACGGCGGCGAGATCCGACTGGGTCCGAGCGTGAAGCTCGCCTACGTCGATCAGTCGCGGCAATCGCTCAACGACAAGAACACGGTGTGGCAGGAAATTTCCGGCGGCCTCGATCTCATCAAAGTCGGCAACTACGAGACTTCATCGCGCGGTTACGTCGGACGCTTCAATTTCAAAGGCGTGCAGCAGCAACAGGTGATCGGCGATCTGTCCGGCGGTGAACGCAATCGCGTGCACCTGGCGAAGGTGCTGAAGGCCGGCGGCAACGTCCTGCTGCTCGACGAACCGACCAATGACCTCGATATCGAGACCCTGCGCGCGCTCGAGGACGCGTTGTTGGCGTTCCCCGGCTGCGCGGTGGTCATCTCGCACGATCGCTGGTTCCTCGACCGCATCGCGACGCACATCCTCGCCTTCGAAGGCGACTCCCAGGTCCACTGGTTCGAGGGCAACTATCAGGAATATGTCGAGGATTACAAGAAACGCAAAGGCGAAGATGCCGCTCAGCCGCACCGAATTCGCTACAAACCACTGACAGGTTGAGACGTCCCATGTACATCACACAGCAAGACGAACTGCACGTCGAATATCAGGGCATCGCGCTGACCTGCCCTCACTGCCAGACCCTGACTCATCTGACTGTGGCCGCCACCCCGAAATTCGAGGACCTCAGCCGGCGCAAGCCGAAGCACGTCGGCATCGTCTTCCGCTGCGACGCCTGCCTGGAGCCGATATTCCTCAAGTTCGTGGTCAAGGCCTATACCGCCCAACGCGTGGATCTCGGCGCGAACTACCTGGAAATCGAGCGCGCGAGAGAGAATTTTCCGCTGACCTATCTTCCCGAGGATGCGGAGGAGCTGTTCAAGGAGGCGCTCAATTGCTATGCGGCGGGATGTTTCAACGCCTTTGCCTCCATGAGCCGGCGCACCGCGCAGTCGCTGTTCCGCGAGCTCGGCGAGGGCGGGAAGCTGGAACTGTTCGATACGCTGCAACAAATTCGCCACTTGGCTGAACTCGACGATGACACGTTCGCGACGTTGCGCGCCGTCCTGTTCGGCAGCGATAGCGACCCCTGGCCTCACCAGCCTCATATCAACGCCGAACAGGGCGGCATCCTGCTGGAGGTCATGCGCGATTTGCTGTATCAAACCTTCGTGCGCAAGGCGCGCCTGCTGCAAGCGATGACCTTTCGCAAGTACGTGGTGCCGCACCAGGCCGAAGCCGGCTGACCGACGGCGCCTGCGCGGCCTACCGGCCGCGCCTAGCCCACGAAAATTCGCGCGTTTCTGAACAGCCGCATCCAGCCGCCGTCTTCCCCCCAGCCCTGCGGCGACCATGAGTTTTGCACGGTGCGAAACACGCGTTCGGGATGCGGCATCAGCGAGGTGACGCGGCCGTCGGCGCTGCAAAGTCCGGCCACACCTAAGGCGGAGCCATTCGGATTGAAGGGATATTTCTCGGTCGGTTGATCGCGATTGTCCACATATTGCAAGGTCACCAGACGCTGCGCCACCAGATTCGCGGCACTCGAGCCTGAATCGAACTCGGCCTGACCTTCGCCATGCGCCACGGCGATCGGCAGCACCGAGCCCTCCATGCCGGCCAGCAACACGGACCGCGACGGCGGGATGCGCACCAGCGTCAAGCGCGCCTCATACTGTTCGGATCGATTGCGCACGAAGCGCGGCCAGTCTGCCGCGCCTGGAACCAGTTCCTTGAGCGCCGACAGCATTTGACAGCCGTTGCATATTCCCAGCGTGAAGGTCGCGTCGCGCGCGAAATACGCGCCAAATTCATCGCGCGCCACCTGGTTGAACAGGATCGACTTTGCCCAGCCCTCGCCGGCGCCCAGCACGTCGCCGTACGAGAATCCGCCGCAGGCGATGAGCCCATGAAAACGTCCCAAGCGCACCCGGCGCTCGAGAATATCGGTCATATGCACGTCGTAGGCGTCGAACCCCGCGCGAGTGAATACGGCGGCCATCTCCGTGTGGCTGTTGACCCCTTGTTCGCGCAGTATGGCGATCTCGGGCCGCGCGCCGCTCGAGATGAAGGGCGCCGCGACATCGTCGCCGGGATCGTAGCTCAAGGAGGCATGCAGGCCCGGGTCGTCGGCGTCCGCGAGGCGCGAATATTCCTCGCGTGCGCATTGCGGATTGTCGCGCATTTCCTGGATGCGGAACGACACTTCGCTCCAGCGCTGCTGCAGTTCGCGGCGCGAATCCGCGAAGATGTCGCTGCCGTTCGCGCGCACTTGCACGGCGGAGGATGCGGCCAGCGGCTCGCCGATGGTTCGCGTCATTGAAGCCAAGCCGTGGCGCGCCAGAATCGCGCGGGCCTCGGCCAGATGGACCGCGGACACTTGCAGCACCGCGCCCAGCTCCTCGGCGAAGCACGCGGCGATGGGGTCAGCCGCCTCGCCCAAGTCGATTGCAAGCCCGCAATGGCTGGCGAAGGCCATTTCCAGCACCGTGAGCAGCACCCCGCCGTCCGAGCGGTCATGATAGGCGAGCAGCAGCCGGCGCTCCTTCAACTCGCGCAGCGAGTCAAACAGCGCGACCAAGAGCCGCGGACTGTCGAGATCCGCCGGCTCACCGCCGGTCTTGCCGTGTACTTGCGCCCAGCAGCTGCCGCCCAGCCGATTCTTGCCCCCTCCCAGGTCGATCAACAGCAGGCGCGACGGTTGCGACAAATCCAATTCCGGCGTGAGAGTCGCGCGTGCATCTCGCACGGGCGCGAACGCCGAGACGATCAGGGACACCGGCGCGACCACCGAATGATCGCCGCCGGCATCCGTCCAGGCGGTTCTCATGGACAACGAGTCCTTGCCGACCGGGATGGTGATCCCGAGCGCCGCGCACAGTTCGACACCCACCGCACGCACCGTGGCGTAGAGCTCCGCATCCTCGCCCGGCTCGCCGCATGCGGCCATCCAGTTCGCGGAGAGGCGAATATCGGTGAGCCTGACAATATCCGCCGCCAGGATGTTGGTAATCGCTTCACCCACGGCCAATCTTCCCGAGGCGGGCGCGTTCAACACCGCCACCGGCGTGCGTTCGCCCATCGCCATCGCTTCGCCGCCATAGCCGTCGAAACTATTCAAACTCACGGCGGCGTCGGCAACGGGCACCTGCCACGGTCCCACCATTTGATCGCGGCTGATCATGCCGCCGACGGTACGATCGCCGATGGTGATCAGGAACGACTTGTCCGCAATCGTCGGGAGCCTGAGCAAACGATCGAGCGATTGGGCAATCTGGGACCCGGCGGTCGAGAGATGCTCGGCCGGCTTGACGATGCTTCGCACATCGCGGGTCACGCGCGGCACCTTGCCAAGCAGCACGTCGATGGGCATATCGACCGGCGCGGTGGACAGCAGCGAATCGGTGACCCGCAGCCGGCCGTCCCCGGTAATCTCGCCCACCACGGCGTAGGGACAGCGCTCGCGCTCGCACAGGGCCGCGAACAGCGGCACGCTGCCAGGGACCAAGGCCAGCACGTAGCGCTCCTGCGCTTCGTTGCACCAGATCTCCATGGGCGACAATTCGGACTCGGCGCTCGGTATCTTGCGCAAGTCGATGCGCCCCCCGCGCCGGCTGTGTGCGATCGCCTCAGGTAAAGCGTTGGACAATCCACCGGCGCCGACATCATGTATCAACAAAATCGGATTCGTCTCGCCCATCGCCCAGCAACGGTCGATGACTTCCTGAGCGCGGCGCTGAATTTCGGGGTTGCCGCGCTGCACCGAGGCGAAGTCCAGCTCGGAGGAACTCTGACCGCTGCCGACGGATGAGGCCGCGCCGCCCCCCAGGCCGATGAGCATCGACGGGCCGCCGAGAACGAGCAGCGGTGCGCCCACGACCACGTCTTTTTTTTCCACGTGGGGCCTGCGCACATTGCCAAGACCGCCGGCGATCATGATGGGCTTGTGGTAGCCGCGAATCACGGCCCGGCCGGCTTCCAGCCCCTGCTGCTCGAAGGTGCGAAAATACCCGCAGATGTTCGGGCGCCCGAATTCATTGTTGAAGGCGGCCGACCCCAAGGGAGCGGCAATCATGATGTCGAGCGCGGAGGCGATTCGCTCCGGCTTGCCGAAGTCGCGTTCCCAGGCCTGCACCATGCCGGGAATTTTCAGATTCGATACCGAGAAGCCGGTCAGGCCGGCTTTGGGTTTGGCGCCGATCCCCGTCGCGCCTTCATCGCGAATTTCACCGCCCGCGCCAGTAGCGGCGCCGGGAAATGGCGAGATCGCGGTCGGGTGATTGTGCGTCTCCACCTTCATCAAGATATCGACGGGCTCGCGCGTCCCCGAATACCGATGCGTCAACGGATCCGCGAAGAATCGCGTGGCGCTGCCGCCCTCGATGACGGCGGCGTTGTCGCGATACGCGGACAGCACGCCGGCGGAGTTGCGCGCGAAGGTCTCGCGAATCATGGCAAACAGCGATGCGGGCTGACGTATGCCGTCGACGATGAACTCGGCATTGAAGATCTTGTGCCGGCAATGCTCCGAGTTCGCCTGCGCGAACATCATCAGCTCGACATCGGTGGGGTCGCGCTCCAATTTGCCGAACGCCGCCACCAGATAATCGATCTCATCGTCGGACAGCGCGAGACCCCAATCACGATTCGCCTGGGCGAGAGGCGCGTGCCCATTCTTTCCCAAGCCGACTATCCGCAGCGGCCGCGCCGCAGCAGCGTGAAAGAGGCCTTCAGGATCGAGCGTATCGATCCAGATCGACTCGGTCATACGATCGTGCAGGTGCGCCGCGAGTTGCCGCAGTGCGGCTTCCTCGAGCGCTGCCGTGGATTCGATGAAATACACCGTGCCGCGCTCGACGCGCCTGACGGCATCGAGGCCGCAGACGTGTAAGATGTCGGTGGCCTTGCTCGACCAGGGTGATTCCGTACCAATGCGCGGCGTGACGAGTACCTGCTGACCCCGCTGGTCGCGGGACGCCGTGCGCGAGCCGTAGGTCAGGAGCTTGGCCAAAAGGCCGAGGTCGGAATCGATCAGAGGCCGCGAATCATCGACGAAGTGCACCCAGCGGGACGACAGCGCAGTAACGCGTTTATCTTGAGCCCGCAGCGCGTGCAGCAAGTGATCCAGACGAAATTGCGACAGCGCCGGTGCGCCGATGAGGCTAAACATGAATCATTCTGGCGGGCATAATCCTATTTGCGGGCGTTGGAATCTCCGCCCGGCGTGTACATGGGGACCGGGAATTGGGCCACGTTCGAACCTTCCAGAGCCACGATTTTGCTGACACCCTGTTTCTTGACCTCGTCGATGCGCAGCACCGAATGCATGGGTAGGTAGGTGCGCTTTACTTCGTTGAATTCGGCCTTTATCTTCTCCTCGGCGGGGTCGACGACCACGGTCGAGCGCTCGCCGAATACCAGTTCCTCCACTTCGATGAAGCCGAATAGACTGCCGTGACTCACTTTCCGGGCGTAGATCTCGTAGACCTTGCCTTGATTCACGAACAGAACCTTGAAAATGTGACTCGCGGCCATTTAGGAGGCTCCGACCATTGCTAGTATTTCACCATATTATACGGGCACTTAGCGCAAACCTGTCGACCCGTGGGAGGGACTGAATATGGCCTTGCGCTTACGCGTTGTCAGCGAACACGCAACCCGCCTTGGCGAGCAATCCACCAAGGTGTTCGGCGTGCACGGCGGCACTATCGGGCGTTCGATTGACAATGAGTGGATTCTACCCGACCCGGAGCGTTACCTCTCTGGCAAACACCTTCGGGTCGATTTTCGGGCCGGAAACTATGTGCTGGTCGATACCAGTTCCAACGGCACCTATGTCAACGGCGCCCAGGTACCGCTCGGCAAGTACCACGATTACCAGCTCAAAGACGGCGATTACGTGCGCCTGGGCGAATATGAACTGCTGGTCAGCATCGACAAGACCAATGACTTTCCGCCCGAGGACAGTGCCATCGTGGCCTACGACGGACAGTCGCCCTCCTCGGCAGCCAAGAAATCCACCGCCAACGACTTAGGCGCGGATCTGGACTTGAGCCAGCTGCTGGAGCCCAGCGATGTGGCGGCGAGTGATTCCGGGATCCGGCCGGGGGATTCCGGAATCCGCCCGGGAGATTCCGGGATACGCCCGCGCGATGCCTACGGCCAAGCCGTGCTGAACCGCTCGGACCCTTCATTGCACTCGCAGCGCGACCCGGAACCCGACGCCGCCGGCACTCCCTGGCACATGATGACGCGCCCATTCAAGGTCGAAGGCAGCGCCGTGCCCGCGATGCCCGCCATGCCCGCCATGCCCACCGCGACCGCGGTGTCCGCGGCGCGCAGCCCAGGCGCCCAAAATCCGGTGAGTTCGGCAAGTCCGGTGTTATTCGATGGCGATTTCGACGTTGGGTTGGCCGCGTTCTGCCGCGGCGCGGGCATCGATCTGCGCAACGTGAGTACGGAGGCTCGCGGCGCGGCGCTGCAGCTCGCCGGCCAGCTGCTGCGCGAATCGGTCTTAGGATTGATGGACCTGAACCAGAGCCGCAACGAATTTCGCAATCGCTTCCGCATCTCCGTGCCCGTCAACGAGGGTCCGGAATCGCCCCTGAACTTCTCCAAGGGAGTCGATGAGGCGCTGGTCCGGTTATTGACCACGTCGTCGATCCGCGCCGGGTCCGTGGAAGCGATTCGCCAAAACTTCCGCGAGCTCAAGGCGCAGAACACCGCATCGCTCAACGCCATGCGCGCCGCATTCGAAGAGTTTCTCGGACGGGTCAACCCTGCCGACCTCGAGGAACGTTTCGACCGGGCGACCAAGCGCGGCGTGTTCGGAACGCAGAACAAGGCGAAGTATTGGGAGCTGTATAGCGAGATGTTCGCGGGCCTGGCACAGCGTCCCGCGGACGGATTTCCGCACCTGTTCACCGAGACCTTCGCGAAAGCTTATGAGGCGAAGTTGCGCTCGCTGGTCCCACCCCGGCGCAGCGGCATTGGATTGGATCGCGGCGAGCCGATCGATCCGAATGATCACGCCGTCGGCGATCCGTAGGAGCCTGTCTGAGTATTCCAAGCATGCGCCGCGCGGCTTACGTGCCACCCTTTCTCTAGAGCGGCGTGTGCGGCTCCTCATCGTAGAAGACGATGACATCGTCGCCGACGCCATCACGCGCGGTTTGGCCGCGGCCAATTACACGGTGCACCGTGTCGCCAGCGCCGAAGCCGCCCTGGCCGCGCTGGTGAACGAGGAATTCGCGATGGCCGTGATCGATGTGGGCCTCCCGGGTGCCGACGGCTTGTCCCTGGTACGCCGCTTGCGCAGCGCGGGCAAGTCCATGCCCACCCTGATTCTCACGGCCCGCTGCACCCTCACCGACAAGGTCAAAGCCCTGGATCTCGGCGCCGACGATTTCCTGAGCAAGCCCTTCGAGGCCGCTGAACTGGCCGCGCGCTGCCGAGCGTTGATGCGGCGCTCGAGCGGCGCCTCGAGCGGCACCATCAAACTCAATCGCATGAGCGTCGATCTGCCCGGCAAGCAGCTGCGCATCGACGACGCCGAGGTGGATCTGACGGCGCGCGAATGGCTGGTGCTCGAGTGTCTGGTGCGACGGGTCGGATTGATCGTCTCCAAGGAACGGCTTCAGCAGGCGGTGGCCAGCCCCGATCACGACGGCACGCCCAATGCCGTCGAGGTGCACATCTCGCGCCTGCGCGCCAAGCTCGGCACCGCCGCCATCGTCCGCAGCCTGCGCGGCCTGGGCTACCGCCTCGAAGACGCGAAATCCGCGTGACCGCGTCCATCAGCCGTCAATTGATATTCTGGCTGGCGGTGCCGCTCATGCTGCTGGCGCTGTGCGGCGCGCTGGTGCACTACTTCAACAGCGTCGCTCCCGGCGTCATCGGCAGCGATCGGCGCCTGAAAGAGGCGGCCAATGCCGTGATGGCGCATGTACTGATCAATGGCGGTCAGGTAACGGTCGATGCCGGCAGCCAGATCAAGCCCCCTCTGCCGGCACCCGACTCCATCAAATACGCGCTGCGCGACGCCCAGGGCCGACTGCTCGCCGGCGATCCCCAGCTACCCGCGGTGGCCATGAGCAGCGACAGCAGCCAGATCTTCGCCATGGCGCAAGTCGATCAACGCAGCCTGCGCACGCTCGTCACGAGATTCGACACTCGAGCCGGCGTCATATTCATCTCGGTTGCGGACGCGCGCGCCGCCTTGGAGCCGGCGGCCCGCTTCGGCTTCATGAGTACTTTGCTGTGGGATTTCGTGCAGCTCGACGTGACTCTGGTCCTCGTATGGGTGGGCATTCAACTCGGACTGCGTCCGGTCAAGAAGCTGCGCGACGAAATCGCCGACCGTTCGCCGCTCGATTTGCGCCCCATCGTGGAGACTTCGGTGCCGCGCGAAATCGCGCCGGTTGTCGTCACGCTGAATCGATTGTTCACCATACTGCGCGCCGCGGTGCAGTCGCAGCAACAATTCATCGCCAACACCGCGCATCAATTGCGCACGCCCATCACCGGCATGCAGGCGCAACTGGACGTGCTCGTCGGCGAACCGGCCGCCCAGCCGATCAGGAGCCGGTTACTGACGCTGCAGGAAGGCGTCCGTCAGCTGGCGCACGCCGCCAATCAATTGCTCACCCTGGCGCGGGCCGATCCCGCCGCCAACATGGCGTCGAAAAACCAAGCGGTGGATTTGAGCGCCATCGTGGGCGAGGTAGCGGCCAAGTTCTTCGATCGCGCCCTGCATGCCAACATTGACTTAGGTGTAGATGCGCGGCCGGCCACCATTCATGCCGACCCGTCGCTGCTCGATGATCTGTTGAGCAATCTGGTCGACAATGCGCTGAAGTACACCCCCGCCGGAGGCAGCGTCACGGCAAGCGCGGGGACGCAGAATGGAAGACCGTTCCTGGCGGTGGAGGATACCGGCCCCGGCATTCCCGAGACGGACCGCCAAAGAGTCCGGCAAAGGTTTTATCGAATGCCGAATTCACCCGGGCACGGCAGCGGTTTGGGCCTCGCCATCGTGGACGAAATCGCGCATCTGTACGGCGCCTCCGTCTCCATCAGGGCCGGGGCAAAAGAGGTGGGAACGAGGATCGTGGTCCTGTTCCCGTAAATCTAATCGCCCCAGCAGGCTGCGACGGTGGAGGTTCCGCTGACCGTCTGCACGCCGAGCTGGTTGACGGAGAATGACCCGCACGTGGTGTCGCCAGCCTGGGCTCCCACCGGGGTTGCCGTTAGAGTATAGGTCGTGGCCGTCGCCACGGCGGTCAGCTGGTAGTAGTTATTGCCGAAGGCCATGTTCGTCATCGGCGTCGAAACGGTGGCGTAGCCCAGGTTAAGCTCATCGCTTGAATACGTATTGGTGGTGCTGAAGAGCCGTTCCTCCCGACCCGCGAGATCCAGCAACGCCGACTTGGCTTCCGTGCGCCGCGACTTCTGCACTTGGCTGGAGTACGAAGTCACGGCGATGGTCGCCAATATGGAGATTACCGCGACGGTCACCAGGAGTTCGAGCAACGAGAACCCAAACGACCGGTGTTTTCTCGACCCCAATAGATGTGGCATAAATAATGGCTCCAAAGGTTACCGGCGTTCAACCCAAGTCAAGCGCTTGGACTTGGTATTGGGGGGGATGTTGACCAGCAGCGCCGACGGGCTGCCGGAAACCGTCTGGTAAATGAGGTTGGTAGTGCCTTCCACGGTCTTTACGACATAGACACTGCCCGTGGCATTCGTCTGTACGCCGGCCGCATTTGGATCCACCACCGTGCCGTAACTGGGGAACGCACTCGGGAATATGCCGCCGTTGGCGACCGATATGGCGTAAGTGAACCCCGTGTCCGGAACGGCATTACACGATGTTGGCGTATAACTCGCAGGAGAAGGGACCGTGGAATCTACCAGGAGCGCGCCTTGAAAGTACACGGGATTGAAGATCGCCTGCTCGGAAGTGCCCACCAGGTTCGCATACCACCCAAATTGGTTGTTGGCCGACGTGCCTCCCGTGCATATGGTGCCGCCCTGCCAGCAGACCGGGTTGTTGGTGCCATCGACCGACACACCCGACGAGTTGAGGGTAAACACTTGCTGCGCCAGGTTACCGGTTGACGAAATCGTATACGGCCCCGCCAGGCTTGAATAATGCATGCTCGACATGGCGTTCCAGCCCGACATATTCCAGTCCCAAATCCCGTAGATGGCCTGCGTACCGCTCGCATACTTCACCGCCGACGTGTTGGTGACCTGCGTTCTTTGCCCGGTCGCAAATTCGATCATGAGCCGCTGTACGCCGTTTGCCAGCGTTGATACCACCACCAATTGAGTGGTGATGGGCTGACCCGTCGGCGTCGTGAACAAGGGCGTGGCAGCGGCGGCCCACTGGGTTGGATCCGTACTGGTCAGATCGAATCGCCACACGTTGCCTTTCAAGTCGCCGGCATACACATAGTCGGTCACATGGTCGCCATCCAAGTCGGCCGGCGTGACATAGGCGATGCCGTTGCAATTGCTGCTGCAAGGAGGGCTCGCCGCGCCGGTGTGGGTGCTGAGGTAATAAAAAGTCTCCACCAGATTGCCGCTGCCGTTCACGTCAATCGACATCACATAGATGCCCGCGTCACCCGACGTGCTGCCGATACCGTTGCCGAAAATGACGCCCCACTTGCCGTTGTGCAAGCGGCGAATCTGCGGGGTCCCAAAGGTATTGCCGAGATTCCCATCGCACGAGGGCGAACAGTGGAGTGTCGACGCATTCCACTCGCCCACGACCACGCTCGAAGCCTGACCCTCGGTGAAATTGCCCGAAGCTTGACCCCCGGTCGAATTGCCCGGATTCGTGATATCGAGCGCGTAGATGGCCGCGCCCCCGGTGCCCAGGCCGCCGACCAGCCACGTATGCCAAACGCCGTTGTAGAACAGGTCACCGGTCCCAGGGGTGGCATCCACGAAGAAGTTGTGACCGTATTGAGGGTTGGCAAAATCGAGGGATGCGTCGACACAGAGCGGGTTGGCGCCGATGGCCGGCGTCACGCCGTGAATGCTCTGCACCGCCGTCTGGGTGTGGCTGTGATCCGTGCAATTCGGCGACGGCGTGGCGGGTACCGTCGCCTTCGCTAAACTATACAGAATCGAGCCCGGCATGTAGGCGAGGACTTCCTGACCGTCGTTGGGCGTGTTGCCGCCGTTATTGGTCAAGTTTCCGTTGCCATCCACCGCTCCGGCGCGAAATCCGTGGAGAAAGCCGTCGTTCGCTCCGACGTAGACGACGTTGAGGCGCGACTGCTGGGCGGTCGTGTATTGCACATAGTTCTGGGTGCCTGAATTTTCCACCATGGAATCGGTCGATTGCAGGTGATCCGTCCACGTCGCCGTGTAGGGCAGTATGGGCGGTCCTACCCAGGTCGGGCTGGAGTCGACGATATCGCCCAACAGGCTGGCGCGGAAGCGATACAAACCGACGCCCGCGGGATTCACTTCGTTCGAGCGATTGCCGCGCAGGAAACTCAACCGCGTGGACGTCTGCGTGCCATCAAGCGCATCTAACGCTGCCTGTTGATTGCTATTGAGACTGCCCCATTCAAACGGGATACCGACATTGTTGGTGGTATCCCAGGTGAGCATGACGCGGCCGGTGGAACTCGAATTCGGCGTAGGCGAGGTTGGACCGGCAGCGCCGGTTGTGGCGCACCCGTCGGCCAACGTGCCGGTCAACAGGCACGACGCATCCCAGTTCGCGACCGTACTCACCGTGATCACGCCGGCATTCGCGCCAGTACCGTCAATCAGCCTATTCGCCGTCACCGTGCCGCTCCAATCGCCAGGGTTGTAGAAGGCGAAAAATGCCTGCGTGCTGGTTTCAACCTTCGCGGATTCCTTCTCATTGACGGTCGCGGAGCTTCCTGACGTATCGGTCGCGGCGGCCTGGAAGCACATGATCTCGTGAATATTGGTGCTGCCGCCGGTGGAGCCGGAGAAGCCAAACCGGAAAGTGCTGGGCATGGTGCCGTTGCCGTTGATTTGCGTAATGTCTTTATTGGCTATAATGGACTGATAGGCCGCTCCGCTTCGACTATACGAAAGACTCAGCAAGCCGACCGGCGTGATTTTCAAGTTGTAGAAGATCGGGGTGGCATCACCGCGCTTCATCGCGCTCTCGTTGGCGATACTCACTCCCGTCAGTATCACGTTGCCGCTCGGGACGGCCTGGTAGTCGGCGATGGTGACATTCTGCCCTGGCGTGGAAGACGAGTAAGTAAACACTTCGGCAGTGCCGCTGTTACGGGCTCCAAAGGCCCCCGGGTTCGACATCAAGATCGTACCCGTCGTAACCCCGCCGTTCGTGGCCGTGCCGGTGCTCACGATGGTCGTGTTGGCAGGAATGAAGCCAAGCGGATCCGTGATCGTCGCGCCATTGATCAAACTGAGCGGCATCGGAAGCGGAATCAGCGTGATGGTATTGCTGCCTCTCGTGACTTTGCCGGCGACCCTTCCGGTCACGGTCGACCCGCCGGTTAGGTACGGAACCGGAGCTGACGGGGTGGAGTAGTCCCAAAGGGTTCCCGACTGACAGGTCGCCGCCACCGCGGCCTGCTGCTGGGCGGCGGTCAGCGATGAGGGATACTGCGTTGGGTAATTTAAATTGAGATAGGACCACGCCACATTGCCGGCACCCCGCAGGCCAATTCGATTCCCTTGGTATCCAAAGCCGGTGGCAGTGTTATCTGATGCGTTCAGGAAGTTGCCGTACTCATCGATACCCAGGCCCAAGTAGCCGCCAGCCACCCCATCGATGACCGGGTGACCGCCGATGTTTCCGGGATTCGAGCAGGTGTAGGCAAGGCTGCCGCCCTGGGATCCAATACTGGGGACGGTCGAGCCGTCCAGCAGAAAGAAGCTGATGCCGTCGGCCCCGTCCCCGACACCGCCGCCGGAATCGCCGCGGTAGGAAATGGACTTGAAGGTGATCTGCACGCCATTGTCCGTTTTGAATGGCACGGCGGAGACGATGGCGCCGCCTTCGTTGTGTCCGTAGGGATAGCCGTTGGTAAATCGCAGCGCGCCGGTATTGGGCGGATCGGGAAGGGTCTGCGTGGTACCGCTGACGCCGTTGGTGCCGCCCACCAAGTTCTCGCCGAAGTAGTACGCCGACTTGACTGCCAAGCAGCCGGGTACTTGACCGGGATTGGCGCCGACCGCGGCTGAACTCGCCGTCAGGCAGGCGCCGTTGAAGAAGTACCACGAATTGTCGGTGACATCCTTCGTGAAGTCTTCCTTGAAAGTGGCTTGTGCGTGGCTGCTTTGCGCCAGCATGACCAACAGTACGGTCAATCCCGCCATCAGATGTTTGGTGCTCATCATGGAATCCTGGTAATGAAAGGGGACGTGGACGCGCATGTCAGGGCCCGCCTCGGTTGCTGGAACTCGAATAGACCGCGTAGGTGCTTTCCACCACCGCGGCGGTATTGCCGTTGCCGCCGTATCCGACGGCATCGATTTGAAAGATTTCGCCCGGCACATTCGGATCGACCGACACGCCGGCATCGGAAATATAGAAAGTCGGAGCGCCGAAATAAGTATTGGCAGCGCTCGCCGCCTGCACAGTCATGCCGGGCGGGGTGTAGGTCACTCCGACATTGGCCACCCCGTTGACTACCCACGGGACGGTCGCGACCGTGACGCCGGCCGGGAGGGAAGTCCACAGCTTATTGGAACAAATCTGCCCCTGCGCGGCATTGGCGCTGAGTAGAGCGTTGCACAACACCGGAGCGCTGGTCGCAGAATTGTTGATGAGCCACAGTTCGGCGTACTGCTGCGCGCTCTCGGCCGCCTGCAGGGCGCGCTGCTTTTCCCGCATGTTGCCGGCCACTTTTTCCTGGATGCCGAAGCTGCGGAACATGCTGAGCGCCATGATGGTGACCACCAGCAACAACAACAGGCTCGACACCAGGACGACGCCGCGCTGCAAATGAGGCATTCGATATGTGGGGGTAATCATGTCGTGGGGCCCGTCTGGTTCATGACGCCGACCAGTCTCTGGATGGTGATAGTCGCCGGCTGACCCCGACCCGGCTGGGTATACAGGGGATTGGCGAAGGTGAGGCTGATCAGCACCGAGATGACGTTTTGCCAGTAGTTGCCGGCGTTCACTTGGGTGGCGTTCATATAAGTATCGACATTGTTGCCGGCGGCGCCCGCATTGGTCTTCACGCCGTACAACACGCTCAAGTTCGTCACGCCATTCACCAGGGTGTATGCGGTGCCGTTCATGGTGCAAACGAGCTGACCGGGCGTACCGGCCGGCACGCCGGGCACCACTGCGAACTGATTGACGTAAAGGATGTTCGCGCCGCCGGGGGGAGGGGCATTCGGATTCGATAGGCCGCTGCAATTCAGGATGCCATCGCTCCCCGCGGTCATATAGCGCACCGAAATCGAATCCCCCGGTAAGGCCGCGCTATATTGGCCGGTTATCGCCTGTGAGTTCGCGAAGGTGCCGTAGGCGGTGCTCGCGAGGAGCGTGCCGTTCAGCGTATTTGTGGTCGGATCGGGAAAATAACCCGCCGACTGAATGATGTCGCCCATGAGAGTCATCGCCATTCGCTGGCCATCCTGCATCTGTTCGAGAAGGTTCTGATTGGCGAAGACCGCTTTGTTGGTCTGAACGATGGTGAGCAGTGCCCCCGTCAGGAACAGGCCAATGGCCATCGCGACCATGATTTCCACCAGGGTGAAGCCCCGTTGACGAGTGGTTCGCATGGCTAGGGCTCCACGTACAAGATGTAGGTGGGTACGAAAGTACCCGTCGCCCCGGTGGTGGTGCCGGCGGCGGACTCGGCGTTCAGCGAAACCGTCTTTTCATTCCAGGTGATCCGGATGGTGCAGTTGAGCGGAATGCTGCCCGGTGGACAAGTAATGGTGGTGATTGAACCCGGCACCAAGGCGTTCAATGCGGTGGCCCAAGTGTGCAAATCAAATGCGGCGAGCGAGGCCGGTGTGCAACCGGTACCCGCAGTTGCGAGAGCTCCGCCCAAATTGCAATCCGTTGACCCCGTCGCCGCGCCCGCCAGAGTGCCGTCGGAAATAACCGTGCCGGTAATCGTAAATGGAGACGGTGCGGATCCCAGTGACCAATAGGCGCGATTGGCGTGCATGGCGGAAGCCAGGCTCGCTGCTTGGATCGCCACCAGCGAGCGCGTGCTGGCGGAGCCGGTATTGGCGTAGGCCAGCGCCTGAAGCTTGGCAATTCCCAAAAGTCCGATGGCGGTAATGACCAGCGCCACCAGAACTTCAATCAGCGAAAAACCGCGCGCGCCGGTGGACGCCGCGTATCGAGAATGCTTTCGTGGGATCAGTTGCATGCGACACCATCATAGGTCTGCGACCGCATCATTCCAGTCAGATTGATGGACAGGCACCGGGTCCAATTACTGGTGTTGGTACTGTCGTGCAGCGCGATCAAGGTGCCGTTGGGAATGCCATTGGCGTAACCCTCGCGATTGAAGGTAACGGCACTGATAGTATTCGTTGCGACGAAGGTGTCCGAACTCGAAAACGCCGTTTGAACCCGCAGGACGACATTGGTCGCGGCATTCAGCACGATCCATCCGTTTTGCCAGTTGTTGTTCCCGTTGGCGCAGCTCGTTCCGTTCGTGGATACGCAGACGGTAATAGGCTGCCCTTCCTTGATCGCTTCAGAGCGCGCGTACTGCATGTCGCCGAGCAGACCGTTGATTTCGGCGGCGATGCGATTGGAATTGGTGACAAAGCGGAATGAGGGAATGCCAATCACGAGAAGAATCGCGACGACGGCCATGCTCATGAGCATTTCCACCAAAGTAAAGCCGGACAATCTGTTCACCGTCGTTTCTCCGCAGTATCGGGTCGCATCGCCACCCAATGCAGCCATCCTAGACATCGAGCCTTACGTGAAACTGACGAGGACGACGGGAATTGCGCAAAACGAGACGCCGTTCGCATAAGCGGGATGCGGTCTGCGCCGGCGGGGCGCCGTTCGCACCAGCGGGTGGCGTTCGCATAAGGGTGACGCCGTTCGCACCGGCGGGCCAATGGGGGGCGGAATATCCGCCAATCAAGCAAGGAGAGCCCGGCAGATCCTCGAGGACCTGCCGGACTTAGGATGTCTTTGAAGACTACCTTGCGCTGTACCCCCGCCCCTCGACACAGGCGGTCATCGCGCGTTGATAGTCCGATCCGTTCTGTGCCACCTGGCCCGCCTGTTGCGCGGCCCATTGCTGACACTCGGCTTTGTCGGCGGCCTGCTGCTCGGCGCTCTGGCCATTCTTCGGGTACATGAAAATCTGACCCGCGATCCCAGCGGCATCGCCCGGTGGCGGGCCGGCATTGGGTGCCGAGCCGTCACTCGGCGGCGGTCCGCTCCCGCTCGGATCGGCCACCGGCGGCGGATCGGTCGCCACATAGCCCTCGTAGGACGGATCGTAGGTGTAGTACACGTCATTGGCGTAGTAATAGGGAATGCCGCCATACCAATAGGTCGCATAGTACAGCGGCAGAATCGGCAGGAACCACGAGAACCCTACTCCGTAGTACGCCCGCGGCCAGAAACCGCCATGCCAGTATCCGCCCCGCCAGTAAGCGCCGGTGGAGTACCCGTGCCCATAGTAGCCGCCGGAGTGTCCGTAACCGCCGCCGCTGTGGCCGTAGTAGCCGCCGCCCGCGTGAGTGGTGTAACCGCCGGGGTGTCCCGAGTAGCCGCCGGAGTGCCCATACGCCGCACCATGGAACCCGGCGGAATAATTGTGCGCGTAGCTCGCGCCACCATAATGACCCGTACCCGCGTAATGACCGCCGCCGTAGTTGCCACCGGCCGAGGCGTGCCCGCCGCCACCCGAGTGGCCCCCGCCCGAGTAACCCCCACCGGAGTGGCCCCCTCCACCCGAGGAGTGGCCGCCACCGCCGCCGCCGCCGCCGCCGCCATGGGATTCCGCCACTGCGGGCGCCGCGCCCGCCAGTAGCCACGTTAGAACGCCGGCCGCCAGAACAAAGCCTGTTCCCTTGGTACTCATGACTGTCACCTTCCGTTGCCGGTCATGCGCTTGCACGACCATTTTGAGCCTATACGGTTAAGACCTTACCCATACAACGCGGTTCAAGCTGTTTGGTGGACATAAACGATGCTTAATCTGCAGCGCGGCATTGAATATACTACGAATACTCTGCCCGGGCGCCGCCGCTGTGTCTGCAAGCGTAGTGTGACATGGATAGCAAATCGAACGCTTCAGCGAAGTTCGCTCATGTCGATACCTTCGATGTGTGCAATATCGTCAAATGCTCGTGGACACCCAAAGGCGTGGCGAGCACCGCTGCCTTGCTGCTGCCGCTGATGGCGGTGGCGGAATCTCATTTTGAGGCTGGCACCGGCGCTGCGCTCGTCGCGACGGCGCACCTGAATTTCAAGATCGTCATTCCGCGGGTTCTGTATTTGCAGGTGGGCGACCACGGTCCGGTGGCCATCATGAGCAATGGCCGCACTGTGGCGCTGACCGCGACCGCGCGCGCGCCGTCGGCGAATCCCGCGCATGGCAACGTCATCCTGAGCGCCGCGGCGAGAAAGGTCATCGAACAGCAGGCCGTGTGCGCGGCTTCCGCAAGCGCGAGCGCGGTCCTCTGCACGGCTTCCCTGCCTTAGTCGCTTCTTTGCCTTGGTAGCTTCCTTGCCGTAGCGGCTTTTCTGCCGTAGCAGCGGCGATTCCCTAGTCCTTGTGCCTTGAGTCCCGGCACTGAAATTCAGCCACCCCGCGATCCCGCAGTCCGGCAGGCATGCGAACCAACGCACAAATCCTTAGGAATATCGGCCGATTGCGCGCGAACTTGAGCGCTCAGGGGATCGAATTGCGACCTGGTTCAATGTGCCATTAGGCATATCCCCTAGTATCGCCATCGTGCACGGGGCCGATGTGGCCGCCAGAAGCTGATGGACGGTCGCCGTCCGCGCTTGAAGTGCCGACGAATCGTAAATCAGCACAGGAAGCAGAAAATGAAATTATCGATTGCCTTGAAAGGTCTGTTGGGCACGGCGGCATTGACACTTCCGCTCGTGGCCTCCGCGGCCTCGACTTACACAACCGGCAATGGCCCTCTCTCGGCATCGGCGACGGTGAATTTCACGGTCGTCATTCCGAAGGTTCTGTACTTGCGCGTGGGCACCGGCTCCGCCTACACCACCGGAACCTACGCAACCAACGCCGCCACCGATCTGATCACCTTCACCCTTGCAGCGGGTACCTCGGGCAATGGCACCGCGGTGGCCGGCACCGGCGGCGATCTCAACAACGGTGTCGAGACCGCGGCCGTCGTCAGCAACGGCGGCAACGTCACTCTGACCGCCACAGCGGCGGCAGCCGGCCTCACCGACGGTAACGGCGACTTCATTCCGTTCTCGCAGATCACGACAGTGGCGAGCGCGCTGACTGGGACTTACACGTTGCTGCCGGCACCCGTGCTGGCCAACGGCACCAGTGGCAGCGTTCTGCTCACCGCATCGGCGGCCAAGATCGTGCAAGCGGACGCCAAGTGGACGTTTGGTTTTGCGAACACCGCGACCTACGCGAGCGGCACGTACGGTGGCGTCGGCGTAAATAACAGCCTCGTGACTTACACGGCGACGATGCCGTAAGCGCGCCCCAACGCGATGTCCCGATGCACGCCACCCCGCTATCGACTCGGGCTCCACTGCCCGGAATGATGCCGGCGGGCCGGGCCGTGCGGTGCAGCCTGGATTGGCTGCACCGGGCATCGTTCGGCGCGATCCTCGCGGCCGCGTCGGGTTCCGCTTCGGCGTATACGGCGACATTGACTCCCGCTTCGCCGAAAGCGGTTTACTTGCAGGTCGGTAACGGAACCTTTGCCGGTGCCATCAACTGCTTGGGTTCCGGCAGCGATTGCTATTCCTCCGGCGGCACGCCGGTCAGCAACGCCACCGTCAACACGGTATCGGTGACCTTGGCAGCCGCCACGCTGGGTAACGGGACGGCGCAGGCCATGACCACCAACAGCACGGCCGCCAACAGCTATTGGGATGGCTTTGCGTTTTGCAGCGTGCCGGCTCAGCTTTACATCGGCGGCTTCTATCGCACCACGGGCGCCGCCACTGCCGCTGCGCAGGTGACGGCCACGGTGCCGGCGGCGTTGACCAATGGCAGCGGCGGCACCATCAAGTTTTCACAAATTACGTGGACGTCGAGCGGCAACGGCGATACCGCCGGCAACGGCTTCCTCCCCGAAGTATTTCCCGGAGGCACGTTCCTCAACGGCGGCACGCAGACCGTGGGCTCCATGGCCAGCAACACGTGGAACGAGAGCTGCTGGAATTTTTCTTACCTGAACACCGCGGTCCCGGGGGCCGGCACCTATACCGGTGCGGTGCTCTACACGATGACTTCGCCATGAGCACCGCAAGGCGTGCGACTTTTTTTTTGGCGCTGGCATTTGGCATAATCTGGGCCGCCACGGCGCGCGCAAAATCGATCACCATCGATGATTCGGGCTCGGCGGCCATCGAGCCGTCGGTGCTCATGCGCTGGAAGACTGCTGCGCCAACGCGCAGCGCCGCGGGCAAATTGATGGTTGGCACCACGACGATACGGGTGCGCATCAATGTCATGCCCTGGCTCAAGCACTCGGGACGAATTTATCTGGCTTTGCCGGCGCAGCAGCCCGGCCCCATCAATCTGTCGTGGACCACTCAGGGGCGATTCATGGCGGGACAGCTCGCCTCCGGCAATCGCGTGCTGGTGTATGCCGGCCCCATCACGACGCCTTTCATGGAGGACACACTGACGTTTCAGTTCAGCGTCGATGGGGCTTTGATGCGGCGTGCCGTTCCGGTGACCTATCACTTCGAGATGGATGAGGAATGATCATGCGACGCAGTCTCTCGGTTCTGCTCTGTCTTTTCGGGCTCGTGGCGGCCGCACGCGTGCAGGCGCAGGGATTTGCAGCCCTGGTTTCGCCGCCACGCTTCGAGCTTGCGACCAAGCCGGGCAAAACCTTGCGCGGCGTGATCGAGATAAGCAATCGATCGACCACGCCCGGCCGGTACCTGATGCATACCGCGGACTGGACATTGTCGCGGGATTTCAGCGTCAGTTTCCAAGACGATCTGCAGCCCGGCAGTTGCCGCCCCTGGGTCGCACTCGAGCGGCCCACAGTCGAGATACTCGGCGGCGGAACCATGCGCTACCGCTTCGACGTGGCCGTGCCCGCGGATGCACCGGCCGGTGAATGCCGTTTTGCGGTGATGATCGAAGGAGCGGAACCATCGGTTGCGTCGAGCCAGGGGCTCTCCATGCCCGTCACGGGACGAATCGGCGTCATCGTTTACGTGAATGTTGGCGAAGGCGCGCCCGATATCGAAATTCTGGGACCAAAAATCGCAACGCTCAATGGTCAGCGGGTCCCGACGCTGCGCATCCACAACGGCGGCACCGCGCACGGCCGCGTGAGCGGCTTTCTCACCGGCAAGGACGCCAAGGGAATTTCCTACGACTTCACGCCTGCGGATTTTCCCATTCTGCCGCACGAAGAGCGCGAGCTGTTCTTGACCCCATCGACACCCGCGAACGATCACCCGACTCTCACCTTTCCGGTCAAGGTCAAGGGCACTCTGGAGTGGGGAAAACAGAAGACCGAGCTCGATCAGCAATTTGAATGAAGCGGCGCGCCAAACTCACCCCCCGACTCGCGTTTGGCCTGTGCGGGCTGGGCGTGATGGTTTGGCTGGGCGCGGCACATGCACAGTCGATGACGCCGGCGCCCGACGCGCCGCCGGCGCCGACCACGTCCTGGACTGCCGCCAATCTTCCGGGCGCCAGTGTTTATCAGGATAAGTTCATCAACGGCGGTTCTCTGATCCCCGACATCTCCAGGGGCGATGAGGATACGGGCAGCGATCGGGGCTTGGCGCGGTCGCTACAGATAGATGGTGTGGTCAGTGCGCTGAGTTCGCGCGACGGCCCTTTCTCCTCGCATGTGGACGAGAACGGCTTCGTCGCCAAGTCGCAGTGGGAAACAGCCCTCTACGGCGCGTGGTCACTCGACGGCTCGGCGCGCGCGGGAGGATCCGGCGGGCCGTCCGGGCGGGGCCAGGGCGGCTCGATCACGCTGCGGGAGCGCGCCATGCCCTTCGACGGTGGCTGGCAGGCCGACAATGCCATTGGCGACCTCAACACCCCTGACATTGGCTTGGCGCGAGTTCAACCGCGCTTCTACTTACCGACCAGCCTGATGCAGGGCCTCACCACGGAATGGCGCGGACCCGACGGCTTGCAGGTGGTCGCCGGCGGCGGGGTTCCCGGCCTTTACAACGGCATCGTGGTGCCCGATTTCCAAACGCTGGGCGGGACCACTGCGACCGCTGGGGCGCAGTGGTCGCCGTCCTCGCACTGGACGGTCGGCGGCCAGTTCATCGAAGCTCACGACACCAATCTTGCCATCGGCGCTGCGGTCGATGGCGCCATTCGCTTTTCGTCGAACACCGAACTTCTGACCGCCGCGTGGAAGGATGGCGGCAAGCGGCTTGATTTCAATCTCGTGGATGGCGGCATCAGCGGCAAAGCCAATGCCGTCGGCGGCTGGGTGGACGGCTCGATAACCCAGGGTCGTTTTCAGCAAAGCGCCGGGGTTTTTCGAATCGATCCGAATATGACCTGGGGCAGTCAGCTCATCGCGAACGACATGGAAGGCGGCTATTACCGCTTCGGCTATCAGGGCCCGCGCTGGATGACCGACGTGGGTATCGACGAAGTGCATTCCGTTTCTGGCCTCGGCTCCAACATCACCTTCCTGACCGGTGACACGCACTACCAGTTGTCGCGCGACTGGGGAGTCGGCAGCATCGCCAATGTCAGCCGCAACGACGGAGGCACTGCCTGGTCGCTGGAAGGCTATGTCGATCACCCCAATCTCTGGGGTACCGGACGCGTACAGGCCGATTTCGCAAGAAATCAAATGGGTCAGGATGTCCGGCTGACGCTGAATCAGGCCTGGACGGCGCCCACCGGCATTCGGTTCAGCACGTCGACATCGGTGGAGCGAATCAGCGGTGTCACGATCAATGGCGGTCAGCAGGACAGCACGTTGCTGGGGCTGAACGCGGTCGGTGGCGGCCAATTCACCACCAAGCTTGGACTGGAAGGCAACGTCAATTGGGTGGGCGCCGTCCAGGGCCGGGCGGCACCGGGGGTGTCCGCCGACGTCTCGTTGACCTATCGCCTGTCTCACGCCTGGGAGATCCTGGCCACCTATTACGACAGCCGTACCGGGTCCTGGACTCCGCCAACCGTGGTATCGCCGCTGTCGCCGCCGGTCGCCGTGCTTCCGGCGACGCAGGAGCGGGGAGTATTCCTGACGATTCGCTACAAACGCGCCGCCGGGCTGCACTTCGCGCCGCTGGGCGGTGCCCCCGGATCCGGGTCCGGTGAGATCACGGGAGTCGTGTACCTCGATGCCAACAACAACGGGCGCCCCGACGCGGGTGAAGCAGGCGCACCCAATGTCACGGTGGTGCTGGATGGGCGATTCTCCGTGCAGACGGACGCCGCCGGCCGATTTGACTTCCCCGCCGTAGCAACGGGCCGTCACATCATTGTGGTCATTCCCGACAACCTGCCGCTGCCATGGGTCCTCGTGAATGGGGGCCGCTCGGAGGTCCTGGTCACGACCAGAGACCGCACGGACATCGGCATCGCCGCGCAGCGCCCACGCTAGCGCGCACTGCCCACGCTAGCGCGCACTGCCCGCGCTAGCGCGCAGCGCCCCACGCCGGCGACGGGTCTACGGCGCGAATTGATCCGACTGATACACCACGCGCCCTCCGACCACCGTCTGCAAGACCTTGATATCGGCGATCTCTGCCGCGGGAATGTCGAAAAAGTTGCGATCGAGCACGATCATATCCGCGAGCTTCCCCGCCTCGAGCGAACCTGTCGACTCTTCCTGGTGCAATTCATACGAAGCATTCATGGTGATGGCGCGCAGCACCTCGTGGCGCGACAACCCCTTGTCCTCGCTCAAGGGACCGGCGTACTTGTGGTCAGGCTGCGGCGCATTCGTACGCGTCACCCCAACCTTGAGCGCAAACCATTCGTCGAGCGGATCCACCGGCCAATCGCTGCCGAAGGCGATGCGCGCGCCCGCAGCGGCCAGAAAACCGGCGGGCTCCATGTATTTGAAGCGCGCCGGTCCCAAATAGTCGCGCGCGCCTTCCATCGTGTCCGGCGCCTGTTTTTCCCATTGAAAAGACAGTACGGGAATCACGTTCAGCTGTATGAAGCGCGCGAAGTCGGCCGGGTCGACGATCTCATCATGAGCGATGGCGGCGCGGATATCCCGGTCGGGGAATTGGCGACGCAGGACGCCGATGCCATCCAGGCCCTCGCGCACCGCGCGATCGCCGTCCGCATGCATGTGCGGCTCGAAGCCCGCGCTCGCCACTTCGATCAGGAGCGCGGCGAGGATGGGCGCCGGAAAATACACCTCCGGCCCGCGATTGAGCGAAGGCGCCCAATGATCAGCGGCAGCGCCTTGCGGGCTGAAGTACGGCGCCAACATGGCCCCGGTCAGCGCCGGCGCGGTGATGACCCCGTCGAGAAACAGCTTCACATTGCGCACGGTGAGCTTGGGTTGTGGCCCTACCTCGCCCTGGTCGTAGCGCTGCGCCAGGGTCTTGACCATCGCAACGGCCTGCTCAGGGTGGCGCCCTTGCGGCGGTGTGATCAATACGGCGAAGTGCGCGCGCGCCGTCAGCTTGCCCTCGCGCTGCACCGTGGCAAAGGCTTCGAGCGCCGGCGGTTCTGCCGCCGCATCCAGGAATGTCGTCACGCCTTGTTTGCGAAACGCGTCCAGGGCGGCCGTCGCCGCTTTGATATTGTCGGCGGGCGTCGGCGCCGGGATCTGCTGGGCGACCGCGGCCTGCGCGGCATCCTCCAAAATTCCCGAGGGCTGGCCCGAGGCGTCCCGGCCGACCTTGCCGCCGAGAGGATCAGGGGTGCGGGCGGTGACGCCCGCGAGTTGCAACGCGCGCGAATTGGCGAGCACCGTATGGCCAAAGGAGGACATGACGAGGATCGGGCGCTTGGTCTTCAGCGCATCCAGCGTACCCCGGTGGGTGACCGTGCCCGCCGGCAGCATGCCTTCTTGAAACCAATTGACGACCTCGAGCCAGGCATCCGGTTCGCGCGCCTGCGTTCGATCGAGACAGGACTGAATCCTGGCCTGCATCTGCGCAACGGTGAGTTGCTCGTAGTTCAAGTTGCACTTCAAGAGCGCGCCGCCGCCTTGCAATGGATGCGAGTGTCCGTCGACCAGCCCGGGCATCAACATCCGTCCGTGCAAATCCACCACCACGGTTTTTGGACCGAGGTAGGCGGCGGCACCGGAGTCGCCGCCGACGTAGACGATGCTGCCGGAGCGAATCGCCAGCGCCTGCTGCACGCTGTCATGAGCATCGACCGTATACACATAGCCATGCCGATACACCGTGTCCGCGGGACTCGCCGCGGCCGCCGCCTCGGCGCGAAGCACGCCCTCGGCCCGGCTCGCGCCGGGGCCGGACAGACTCGCGATAGCCGCCATCAACGCGGCCGCGCGAAATCCTTCAGACCGCATCGAGCGCCGCCCCCAGATCCGCAATGAGGTCGTCGGCATCCTCGATACCCACGGAAATACGGATCAACGCATCGTTGATTCCGATCCGGTCGCGCGTCTGCTTGAGCACGCCGGAATGCGTGGTGCTGGCCGGGTGGGACATCAGTGTTTCGGTTCCGCCGAGACTGACCGCGAGCTTGATCACTTGCAGCGCATCGAGCATGCGAAATGCCTCCGCCTCGCCGCCCTTGACGGCAAAGCCGAAGGTGGAGCCGGCGCTCTGACACTGCCGCCGAAACACCGGGTACCGCGGGTCATCCGTCGTCAAAAAACCGAGATAGTTGACGCTCGCGATCTTGGGGTGGCTGCGCAGGAATTTCGCCACCACCGCGGCATTTTCCGCCGACTTGTGCATGCGCAGCGACAGCGTCTCCATCGACCGCATGATCATCCACGCGGTGTTGGGATCCAGCTGAGTGCCGAGCGCGCCGCGCAATTTTTTCACCGGACCCACCGCCTCGCGCGATCCGACGACGCCGCCGGCGACCAAATCCGAATGTCCGCCGACGTATTTGGTCAGCGAATACATGACGAGGTCGGCGCCAAAGTTCAGCGGACGCTGAAAAACAGGGCCGAGAAACGTGTTATCGACCACCACGGGCGGGCGCCCGCCGCTCTGCCGCGCGCCGATTTGCACTGAAACATCGCGCATCAGCTCGAGATCGACCAGGCTATTGGTCGGATTGGCGGGCGTCTCCACCATCACCAGGCAGACCCGGCCGCCGGTTTCGGCGGCCCGCTGGGAGGCGCGCAGAGCCGCCTCGGTGACCGCGCTTCTGTCATGGCCCAGCGTAAAGGCCACCGCGCTCACGCCGAACGCGGGCAGGGTTTTTTCGATGAGAGTTTCCGTGCCGCCGTACAAGGGCTGACTCATCAGAATGACGTCGCCGGGCCGCACGTGCGTCCACAGAACCGTGGAAATCGCGGACATGCCGCTGGAAAACACCGCCGCCGTCTCGCCCTCTTCCCACAGCGCCAGGCGATCCTCGAGCACCTCGAGATTGGGATTGTTGAAGCGCGAGTAGACGAGGCCGGAGGTTTGGCCCGCGCCTGGTTCGCGCCGGCCCGAAGTAAAGTCAAAGAAATCCTTGCCGTCCTGCGCCGTTTTGAAGACGAACGTCGATGTCAAGAAGATCGGCGGTTTGAGCGAGCCTTCCGATAAACTCGGGTCATAGCCGTAGCCCATCATCTGGGTTTCGGGTTTGAGCAGGTGGCCGCCGATTTTGCGTTTATGATAAGTGTCGTAGCTCACGCTTCCCCCAAACCTGGTCGATTTTGTGCGCACAATATAACCTGTCGGCCGGAAGGGATGGAATGAATCAATCGTGTTGCTCGTAGTCATCGCCACGGCGGCGTTCGTCAGTACGTTTCTCGGCGGTCTGCTGGCGCTGCGGCTGCGCGATAAACTGCATCTCATCCTGGGGTTCAGCGCGGGCGCCGTGATTGGCGTCGCCTTTTTCGATCTGCTGCCCGAAGCGATCAATTTCGGCGAGAAATTTCACAGCCCCGCGGCCATTCTGTCCTTCACCGCGCTCGGCTTCCTGTCGTACTTGGTCTTGGATCGAATCTTGATGTTTCACGGCGATGACGCGCCGCGCGGCCCCTTCGCCGCCGGTGTGCTGTGCCTGCACAGCCTGCTCGACGGCGTCGCCATCGGGCTGGCCTTTCAAGCCTCGCACGCGGTGGGAATCGTGGTCGCGATCGCGGTGCTCACCCACGATTTCTCCGACGGCATCAACACCATGAACATCGTCTTGAAGAACCACGGGCGCCGCGGGCAGGCCTTGTCGTGGCTCATCGTCGATGCGCTGGCGCCGGCGTTGGGCATCGCCTCGACGTACTTCTACACCCTGCCCGGCGAAGGGTTTGGAGGCGCGCTCGCGCTATTCGGCGGATTCTTTTTGTACATTGGCGCCAGCGATCTGATCCCGGAGAGCTACCATGCGCATCCGAAATTTCTCACCACCGCCATGACTCTGGCGGGCGCGGCCGTGCTGTATCTCGCGATCTCGCTAGTCGGGCAATGACTGCGGCGCGGCATCCTTGCTGGTCGCCGCGCTGCCGGCCGATGCGGCCATGATGCCGGCAATCGCCGCCCACTGGCTCCAACTCAAGCGCTCGCCGAGAAAACACAATCCCGACAGGGCGCCGAGCGCGGGGTTCAAGCTCATGAGGACGCCCACGGTTCGTGTCGGCAGACGGGGCATTGCCAGTATTTCGAGCGAGTAGGGAAGCGCGCTCGACAGCAGCGCCACGCCGAGTGCGATGGGCAATATCGCCGGAGAGAACAATTGCGCGCCGCATTGTGCAATCCCGATGGGTACGATCGCGAAGGCGCCGACCACCATTCCAAGGGCGGTGGTCTGACCGCCATGCACGGCTCCCGCCTTGCGGCCGAACCAAATATAGAGAGCCCAGCACAGGCCGGCCGCCAGAGCGCAGCCGGCACCGAGCAGATCGAGCCGCGCGGCCCCCAACCCCAGCGGCAACAAGGCGAGCAATCCCAGCGCCGCCATCGCCACCCAGACGAAATCGACCGCGCGGCGCGACGACGCCATGGCCAGTGCCAGCGGCCCCGTGAATTCCAGCGCCACCGCGATGCCGAGCGGGATGGTTCGCAGCGACAAATAGAAAAAGAAATTCATGCAGCCGAGCGCGAGGCCGTAGATCACGATCATGCGTATTTCACGCCGCGCCAGGCGCATGCGCCAGGGACGCCAGACGGCCAGCAACATGAGCGATGCCAACGCCAAGCGCAGCGCAGCGGTGCCGGCGGCTCCGACAGCGGGGAACAATCCCTTGGCCAGCGCCGCACCGGCCTGAAAGCAGACCATCGCCGCGATCAGCACCGCGATCGGCGCGGCCACCGTGTTTATCCTGGAGCTCAAGCGTCGGAACTGTCGGCGTGCGCCTTGTCGAGAAGATGCAAGTGTCTCATCACGCGATTGAGCTTCTTGCGAATGTCGTTGAGTTGTCCGAGGCAGGCCGCCGTTTTCATCGCCTCCTTCAGCGGCTGCAGCGGATAGCCGCCATAGGCACCGGCGTCGGGTACGTCGCAGGTGACCGAGGATCTACCCTGCAGGGTCACATTGTCTCCGAGCGTGATGTGCGCGGTCACCACCGAATTGCCGCCGGTGACGAATTGCCGGCCGATCTTCGTGGACCCTCCCATCATGAATCCGGCCGTGAAGAAGCCGTTCTCCCCGAGATCGCAGTTATGCGCGATGTGACAGATATTGTCGAGCTTGCTCCCCGATCGAATGTAGGTCGATGTCAACGTGGCGCGGTCCACCGCACAGTTGCTGCCGATCTCCACTCCGTCGCCGATTTGTACATTGCCGAGATGCGAGATTTTTCTCGGCCTGCCGTCGGGGTCGACGGCATAGCCGAAACCGTCGCTGCCGATGCTGGTATGCGGATGGATCTCGCAATCCTTTCCAACGTGGCAGCCGGCGCCCACGAAGACCTGCGGATGCAGCACGGTTCGCGCGCCGATCCGCGCATCATTCTCGATCACCACGTGAGCACCGATCAAGCAATCGTCACCGACGCTCGCATAGGCCCCGATCACCGAATAGGGACCGAGAAAAACCCTCTCGCCGATCCTCGCATCCGCATGCACCACAGCCGTCGGATGGCGTTCACCCCATTGCGTGAATCGCTGGCACTTGCGGTCGAAGTATTTCAACAGCACAGCCATCCCCATGGGGATGCTTTGCACTGAAAAGCAGCAGCTATGGGCGTCCGTCACGGCGTTGACGTAGCCGTTCATCTTGGAAGGAACAATCAGAATGGCGGGCTTGTGACGGCGAGCCTCGGTAAGTTGCGCCGCGTCGCTGGCATAGACCAGGCTGACCGACAAGGCCTCTTCCGGGATGTGGCAGTGCTGGGCGCCGCTTTCCAGGTCGCCGTGCAGAAAGGTGAAGATGTCCGAATGTTGACCCTTGATGGTTCGAGCGCTGAGCATGATGCCATCCCTTACCGGTCTCACGGGCGAAAGCCCCGCGGGAGTATGATCGTAAATAGCGGCGCGTGCGACCATCAATGTATGACCCAGTACACAATTTTCTCGAACAATGCCCGGTAATGGTTCTGGACGGCGCGCTCGCGACGGAACTGGAACGGCGCGGCGCGAACCTCGATGATCCTCTTTGGTCCGCTATGTGCGCTATCGAACAGACAGACCTGATCCGTGAGGTTCATCTGGATTATTTTCGCGCCGGGGCCGATGTCGCAACGACTGCGACCTATCAGGCGACCTTCGAAGGCTTCGCGGGCCGCGGAATCGAACGAGAGGACGCGGCGCGGCTGATGCAGGGCACCGTGACGCTCGCGGCCGCCGCGCGAGATGAATTCTGGGCCGACCACGCGAACCGCGCCGGCCGGCTGCGGCCCCTGGTCGCAGCATCCGTCGGTCCCTATGGCGCGATGCTCGCCGACGGCTCGGAGTATCGCGGCCACTATGCGCTCGACGACACGGCGCTTGCGAATTTTCACCGCGCACGTCTCCGGGTGTTGGCGAATGCCGGCGCCGATCTCCTGGCGTGCGAAACCATCCCATCCCTTCGCGAAGCGAAGGTGTTGGCGAACCTGCTGCGGGAAATTCCGCAAGCCTGCGCGTGGATGAGCTTTTCATGCCGGGACGGCGAGCACACCTGCGAGGGCGACGAAATCGGCGAGTCCGTCGCGTACTTGCACGGTCATCCGCAGATCATCGCGGTGGGCGTGAATTGCACGGCGCCGCGATACATCACTGCGCTGCTGCGGCGAATGCGCAAAGAGACCGACAAGCCTCTTGTGGCCTACCCGAATTCGGGTGAGGCCTATGAAGCCTCATCCAAGCAATGGAGCGGCGCGCGCGGTGCGGCGGACTTGGGCGGACAGGCGCGCCATTGGTATGCGGAGGGAGCGCGCTTGATCGGCGGCTGCTGCCGCACCGGACCGGACGACATTCGCAGCGTGAAACGATGCGTGCAGTCCGAGCACTGACCGTACTGGCCGGCTTGATTGCGGCGTTCGCGAGTCCCGCGGGGGCCGCAAGCGAATATCCCGCGGCGGCGGAGCACCTCGCGGCGGCGGATCACTGCCCGCAGCAGACCACCGCGGCGCTCGCGGTGGATCGCAGTACCCTGTGCGTCGTGATCGATGACTCCGCGCAGGGCCTCGATTTTGGGGTGGTGCGGGATTGGATCGAACGTTCGGCACGAATCGTCGCGGACTATTACGCGGGTTTTCCCGCTCCTCTCGTGGTGCTGCGGATCCATGGCGCGCCGCGCGGCGGGGTGGGCGGCGGCCGTACCACCAACGAGTCGGGACTCGTGATTCAAGTGAGCGTGGGGCGCGGCGCGACATCGAGCGAGTTGGCCGCGGATTGGGTGTTGGTGCACGAAATGGTGCACTTGGCGCTGCCCGAACTGGGCCGCCGGCACAATTGGCTGGCGGAGGGCCTGGCCACCTATGTCGAGGGCATTGCACGCGCGCAATACGGCAATCGCGACATTGCCGATGTCTGGGCGGAATACCGGCGTTCGATGCCGCTTGGTCTGCCGCATCCCGGGGAAGGCGGCATGGATCAGACCCCGACCTGGGGACGCACGTACTGGGGCGGCGCGCTGTACTGTCTGCAATCCGACGTGGGGATACGCGAGCAAACCGGCAATCGAGTCGGCCTGCAAACGGCACTGCGAGCCATCTTGAAGGAAACCGGCGGGTATCGCGCGGAACGCGACATTGACGACGTATTGCGGATCGGCGACGCGGCCACCGGCACGCGGGTGCTGCAGGATCTCTACCGGCAGAGCAAGGCAACGGCGCTGACGCCGGATCTGGAACAGCTATGGGCCCGCCTCGGCATTCCCCACGACCCCGCCGCCGAGACCTTCGACGATCACGCGCCGCTTGCCGCCATCCGCATCGCCATCACGCGCAAACCTTAGGAGCCTGTCTTAAGGCCGCCTCCCCCGGAGCCTCAGTGCTCGGAAAAATTCGGTTCGCGTTTCTCGAAGAAGGCGCGCACGCCCTCCACGCAATCGTGAGTCTCCAGCGTCATTTCCTGAGCGCTTCGCTCCGCGCGCAGTTGTTCCTGCAGCGAATTGTCGAAAGTCGAGGCATGCAAGGTGCGAATCTGGCCGAGAACCGCACACGGCCCGGTCGCCAGTCGATGCGCCACCGTCTGCGCGCGCAACACGACCTCGGCAGCCGGCACCACCGCATACACGAGTCCCCACTCGAGGGCCGTCTTGGCGTCGATTCTCTCGGCAAGCATCAACGATGACAGCGACCGGCCCGCGCCGATGCGCCGCGCCAGGTGAAACGTGATCCCCGCATCCGGCACCAGACCCAGACGCGCGAACGACGGCAGAAAATACGCGTTGTCGCCCGCGATGATGATGTCGCTCGCGAGCGCCAGGCTCATGCCCGCGCCCACCGCCGCACCATTGACCGCCGCCACGATGGGAAAGCGAAATCCGCTCAAGCGCAGAATCAAGGGATCCATGAAGCGGCGCATTTCGAAATGCGCGCGCTGCCGCGCTTCCTGGGTCTTCAGATCGACCGAATGCAGATCCAAGCCGCTGCAGAAGACATCGTTGCTGCCGGTGATGACCACGGCCCGGGCGCCGCTTTCTCCCTTTTGTATTTGATCGAGCGCCAAATGCATCGCGCGGATGATGGTGATGTCGATTGCGTTGCTCACCGCCGAGCGCTGTATCGCCAGAGTCGCAACCCCGTCGGAAACCGAGAAGGATAAAGTATTCATGCGCTGATCTCCTCGCCTAGTCGCCAGCCCGAACCACAGGGATATTCGCCGTGCCTGATAATGTAAAGCCGCCTTTTTTTGGTACGAATGCCCGTAGCCCGATCATGCCCCCTACCAACGGTCGCCGCAAGCGGACCAGGATCCTCCATCGCACCCGGCCGGCGCCGTTGCGCGCGAGCGTGCGATGACGCACACTTCCGCCGCGCATGAGTGACCCAATCCGGAGTGTAACGATGTTGACGATCGAGGGGCGCCGCTGCGCCGGGCGCCGTTGCGCCTTTCTGCTGCTTGCGGGCGCCGGTTTTCTGCAGTTGGCCCGACCCTTGCCGGCAACCGCCGGCGATGCGCTTCCGAGCGAAATACCGCCGACCTTCACGCCGCATGTCGAGACCTTTGACTATGTGAAGCGCGAAGTCATGATCCCGATGCGCGACGGCGTCAAACTGCAAACCGTCATCCTCGTTCCACGGGGCGCGCATCGCGCACCGATTCTGCTGACGCGAACGCCCTACGGCGCGAGCGAGCGCATCACGAAGAATCCCAGTGCGCACCTGTCCGCGATGATCGACAGCAGCGACGTCGCGGACGATGCCGTGGTCAACGGCGGGTACATTCGCGTGCAGCAGGATGTGCGCGGCAAACACGGTTCCGAAGGCGGCTACGTCATGACCCGACCCTTGCGCGGGCCGCTGAATCCGGCCGACGTGGATCACTCGACCGATACCTACGACACCATCGACTGGCTGGTCAAGAACATTCCCGAGTCGAACGGCAAGGTGGGCATCCTCGGCATTTCATACGATGGCTTCACATCCCTCATGGCGCTGGTGAATCCGCATCCGGCGCTGCGCGCGGCGGTTCCCATCAATGCGATGGTTGACGGCTGGAGGGGTGATGATTGGTTCCACAACGGCGCGTTTCGCCAAGATAGCCTGACTTATTTTCACGGCCAGGAAGCGACTCGCGCCAGCGATGTGGCGTGGTGGTCCGATCACTACGACGACTACGACACTTGGTTGAGCGCGGGCGCGGTGGGCGACATGGCGCGGCTGCACGGTCTCGAACAAGTGGGCTTCTGGCCCAAGGTCATGAACCACCCTGCCTACGACGCCTTCTGGCAGGACCAGGCATTGGATAGAATTCTCGCCAAGCAAGGCGTCCGGGTGCCCGTGATGTTGGTGCACAGTTTGTGGGACCAGGAGGACATCTACGGCAATATCGCGCTCTACAAAGCGCTCAAGGCGCAGCAGCCCGACAATCCCAATCTGTACCTGGTCATCGGGCCCTGGTTTCATCATCAACAACGGCTCGACGGCAGCGCCATCGGGCGGATTCGCTTCGGCAGCGACACCGCGCAATATTTCCGGCTGCACGTGCTGCGGCCGTTTTTGGATCATTTCCTCAAGGACGATCCGGCGCCCGTGGGAATCACACCGGTCACGGCCTTCGAGACGGGCACGAATCGCTGGCTGGCACTGCCGGCATGGCCGAGCGGATGCGCGTCCGGCTGCGCCATAGACCACCAAAATCTCTATCTGCAGGCAGGTGGGAAGCTGGCTTTGGGTTCGTCCGGCGCGACCGCATCCGCATTCGATTCCTATGTCTCCGACCCCGCCAAGCCGGTCCCCTATCTGGAGCGCCCCATCCACATCGGCGGGGATGAGGGCGAGGTGAGCTGGCAGACCTGGCTGGTGTCCGATCAGCGCAATGCGGCGGCGCGTCCCGACGTATTGAGCTATGCCACCCCGGTGCTGACGGAATCGGTGAAAATCAGCGGTGAACCCATTGCCAACCTGATCGCCTCGACCAGCGGGACCGACAGCGATTTCGTGGTGAAATTGATCGATGTCTACCCGGACGAGGTCGGGCGCGAACCCAAAATGGGCGGCTATCAGCTGATGATTTCAGCCGACATCCTGCGCGGGCGATATCGAGATTCGTTCAGCAATCCCAAGGCCATCCCCGCCGATCAAAAGCAGGTCTATCGTTTTGGCCTGCCGACCGCCAATCATGTGTTCCTGCCCGGACACCGCATCATGATTCAGGTGCAATCAAGCTGGTTTCCGGTGTACGACAGAAACCCGCAAAGCTATGTCGAGAATATTTTTTTCGCCAAGCCGGCAGATTACAAAAAGGCGACGATCAAGGTGTTCGGCGGCGGAACGAGCGCGAGCTTTGTCGACTTGCCGGTGGTGCACACGCAGCGCTGAGCGCGCCGGCAGTCCCCTGAGTCAGTGGTCCCCCGTGAGGCAGCAGTCCCGTGAGGCGGCAACCGCGCCCGCGTGACTGCCGCCTCGCCGTTTGAATCTCGTTAGCGCGTCTTGCCCTCGGGCTCGTGCTTGTCATTCTTCGGCTTGGGCGGCTGCGCCTTGGGTGCCGGAGGCGGCGGCCTTGGGCCGGCAACCGGCGGATGCACCGCGTTCGGCTGGGCACCCTGCGGCGGATGCACCGCATTTGGCTGAGCGCCTTGCGGCGGATGCATTGCGTTCGGCGGGACACCCTGCGGCGGATGCACCGCATTTGGCTGCGCACCTTGCGGCGAATGCAGCGCATTCGGCTGAGCGCCCTGCGGCGGCGAGCCGGCGCCGTTGTTGACGTGCGGCGCTCCTGGCGGCGTCCCAAGCGCCCGAGGGGGCGGAGCAACCGCGCCGCGCGCACCGACCACGCCGGGCGCGTTGAACGCCGCGGGTTTCGGCGTCGCCGCGATAGCCGGATGGCCGCCGTTGGCCTTCGCGGCCAGCGCGGGATTTCTGGCTGCCTCTTGAACGTGCTGGTGCTGCATCGGGGTCGGCGCAACGTGCGGTTCTTGCGCAGCCGCGTGTTCCTGGGGAGTCGGCACCGCGGCGACACCACCGGAACCGCCGTTGTAGCTCACCTTATTGACGGTGACATTGTTGATGACGGTCTGGTTGTAGGTGTTGTGAATGACGGTCGTGTTCACATTCGTGACGGACTGATTGTAATGTATCGAATTCCCCTCCCAGCGTCCGCCGGCGTAACCCACTCCGCCGTACCCGTATCCATAATTCACGCCGCCATAGAATCCGACGTGCGGACCCCAGTAACCGACGTGGAACGCATAAACTCCGCCCACGAAGCCCCAGTAGCCGGGGGTCCACAGCACGCCGACTCGCGGCGGCTGCACCCAGGTTCCGGGGACCCAGTAATATCCTCCGCCACCCCAGGCCCAATAGCCCGGTGTCCACAGGTAGCCGTCTTCAGGGCAAGGTGGTTGCTCGTAATCCGGCAAGGGAGGTGGAGGTTCCGTCGCGTGCACCTCGACGTCGACGGCCGGCTCGGAATAAGCCGGCGGCGGGGGCGGCTCATAAACGCGCGCCGGCCGCTCTATGATGCGGGTCTCGGTCACGCAGCCCCCAAGCAGCGTGACGGCCGATAGTGCCAGCGCGAGGCCGCAAAGCGGCAGCGCGGTATGAATAAAACCTGTCCGTAATGTGCTCATAGTTCCCCGCCCATTTAAGGTTATCCCGCAGCCTACGCGCTCGCGCGCTGTCCTTAGAGCAAAGAACGTCACACTTTCGATATCGGCTAGTTCCGTGAAGCGAATGTAACGCATTCACCCCCGCGGGTGCGGTCCGCGCGGATCGGACGGGGAAAGCGCTGCCCACCGAAGCGGGCCGGGGGCGCCGCCCGGCATCGATTGACGCCGGGCGGTGCAAAGGCGGGGACTTAAGACAAGGCTCCTACCCGTCAATCGGGCGCTTGAACGTCTCCGGCAGAAAGAATAGACCGATGATCAAGGTCGCGCCCGCCACGACGATGGGATACCACAGCCCGTAGTAGATATCGCCGGTCGCGGCCACCATCGCGAACGCGGTGGTCGGCAGGAACCCGCCGAACCAGCCGTTGCCGATGTGATACGGCAGCGACATGGCGGTGTAACGAATGCGCGTCGGAAACAATTCAACCAGCAGCGCCGCAATCGGTCCGTACACCATGGTCACGTACAGCACCAAAATGAACAATATCAACACCACCATGGGTTTGTTGATGGCGGCCGGATCGGCCTTGTCCGGGTAGCCGGCCGCCGACAGCACGGCCTTTGTTTCCTTCTGGAACGCCGCGATCGCCGCCTTGCGCTCCTTGCCCGTCACCACCTTCGGATCCGGGGCGGTCAGAGTGCTGGTCCCGCTGCTGATCTGCGCTATGGTTCCCGGCGCCGCATCGATTCTCTTGTAGGAAACGCCCGCCTTCGCGAGAAAACTCTTGGCGATGTCGCAGGACGTCGAATCGAAGGTGTTCTTGCCGATGGGATCGAATTGAAACGAGCACTGCCCTGGGTCCGCGATCACCGTGACCGGCGCCGCGGCCTGCGCGGCATACAGGGCCGGATTCGCGTAGCGCGTGAGCGCTTCGAAGAGCGGGAAATAAGTCAGCACCGCCAGCAGGCAGCCGGTCATTATGATGGGTTTTCGGCCGATTTTGTCGGAGAGCCAGCCGAAGAATATGAACCCGGGAGTCGCCAGCGCGAGCGCGATCGCCGTCATAATATTGGTGGTCGCGCCGTCGACCCTCAGCATCCTCTCCAGAAAGAACAAAGCGTAGAACTGGCCCGTGTACCACACCACGGCCTGTCCCATGACCGCGCCGAGCAGACAGATGAGCACGATCTTGAGGTTGCCCCATCGGGCGAAGGCTTCCGTCAGCGGCGCCTTCGAGATACCGCCGGAGCCCTTCATCTTGAGAAACACCGGGCTCTCGGACAACTGCATGCGAATCCACAGGGAGACGACGAGCAGTACGATGGATAGCAGGAACGGTATGCGCCAGCCCCATACCTTGAACGCGTCCTCACCGATCAGCGTGCGGGTGCCGATGACCACCAGCAGCGCCAGGAACAGCCCGAGCGTGGCCGTGGTCTGGATCCAGCTGGTGTATAGGCCGCGCTTGCCCTGCGGCGAATGTTCGGCGATATAGGTCGCCGCGCCGCCGTATTCGCCGCCGAGCGCCAGCCCTTGCAGCAAGCGCAAAGCTACCAGCATGACCGGCGCGGCGACTCCGGCGGCCGCGTAATTCGGCAGCACGCCGACCGCGAAGGTGGCGCCGCCCATGATGGTCATGGTGATCAGGAAGGTGTATTTGCGGCCCACCAGATCGCCCAGCCGCCCGAACACCAGCGCGCCGAACGGCCGTACCGCGAATCCGGCCGCGAACGCCGCCAAGGCGAAGATGAAGCCGGTGGTGTCGTTGACGCCGGAAAAGAACTGGGCGCTGATGAAGGCGGCCAGCAGGCCGTAGAGATAAAAGTCATACCATTCGAACACGGTGCCGAGCGATGACGCCCCGATCACCAGCCAAACATCGCGCCCTGCCCGCAGGTCCTTGGGCAAAACGGCGTGTGCAGAGGTGGTAGCCATACTATCTCCCTTTGAATTTGTAGTTATTTCATGCCAAACGATTCTATCGCTTCGGCGGCGCCGCGGTAATGGCCGCGCGCAACTCGATGAGCTTCGCCTTGATCGCGGCCGCATTGTCCGGGCCCATCCGGATCAGCAATTTCTGTCCGGCGGGGCGAGACTCGAGCGCCGGATCGGCAAAGGTGTACATGACATTCGGCCGAACCAGCGCGATGGGGCCCGAGGGTTCCGGCGCCGCCGTCATCGTGTCGATCACCTGCACCAACCTATCGTTGAAATAACCGTTCGGATACCCCAGGTCCTGATAGGCCTGCTGAAACAGCGGATAGAATTGGACATAGACGGCCGCCACCTGCTGCATGTCGAGTCTGCTGATCACCGCCACCAAAGGCTGATAGCGCGCGAAGTTTTTCGGGTCGATGGTGGCGTGCACTTCGTCGCCGTCGGCGACGAAGCTTCCCGCAACGGGGCTGGTCGGCCGTTTCTCCAGGGCCACCTTTTGCCGCGGCAGATTGTCGATGGTGACGACCAAGTGACGGATGATGTTTTCCGGGCGCAGATAATCCTTGACGGTCGCTGCACCGGCGACTTGGCCGAGAGCGTCGCGCAGCGCGGCGTCGCTGTCGGCGAGCGGCGGCAACGGAGCCCTCGCGGCCGAATCCTGGCCTCCGGGCAGCGGGTGCTGGATGGCAGATTCCGCGGGCGGCTCCGCGGGTGGCGGCGGCTGCTCCGCCGCGGCGCGCGGCAATTCCGCTCGGCGGCTTTGCACATAGTACCAGCTGCCGGCGGCGACCACGATCACCGCGGCCGCCACTCCGATTATCGGCTTGTTGATCATCAGTGCTCCACGAAACTAGCCCGATCCGCCCCTTGGCATACGCATTTGAAGCTCGTGCCGGCGATAGTCGATCACAAGTGCATCGAGCAGTCCCAGTGCATCCATGCCGATCAATATCGCGGGTTCGTTCAACAGCTTCCACTGCTTGAATATGTACATGTCGGCGAAGGTGACGCCGGGATCGAGGATCTGGATGGAGCCGAATGCGATCGCCGGCATGGGGAGGATTTCACCCTCCTGCACATCCTTGGTGGCTCCGATGATTTGGTCGGGCTTGCCCCTGAACTGGAAGCTGTGCCGCGCAAGCGCATGCTGAAGCGCGAGATTTGCGATGGTCGTCTGGCCGCCCGTGTCGATGATCGCCTTGACCCGCACGTCGCCGATCATCGCGTTGACGACGACCAGGGTTTCGCGAATCGAGTAAAACGGCACGTCCACGAAGTCACGCGAGGATCGCTCGTTGCGCGAAAAGGTAATGATGATTTTGTCGTGACGAAAGTCGATGAACACGCGTTTGCCCATCAGGCCCTCGCCTCCGAGTATTCCCTGAGCGCCTCCGAGGGCATCCGGCACGATGGGCAAGACGGGTGAATCGACCGCGAGATCGCCCACGGTCAAAGTCTCGACATGAATCGTCGGCACCGTGGCGAAACCCGTGACCCCGCGCAGTATCACCGGCGGCGACTGATCCGTCGGAATTCCGAGCGCCAGGGCGACCAGCGAAGTGACCGCGCTGTGGCTCGCGCCGGTGTCGAGCACCAAGCGGAACGGTCCATGGCCGTTGATCATGACCGGCGCCCAGATGCGTCCGATCTGATCGCGCCGGGTGGGCGAGACGTAGCGCGGCTCCGGCGCCTCGACCATGATTTCCGTGAGCTCATCGATGCTCGCGGCCTTGGAAGCCGGCGACAACGTTCCGGGCGCCGTGCCGTTCACCCCCCGCGGGTATAGCGCGAAGGCGCACATCAGCGCGACGCAAACGACACAGGGTTTTTGATGAACCCATTTGCCGCGAAATCCGCCAACCGCTTCGTTCAATGCAGCATCCGCCTTACGGCTTTGGGATCGTCACCGAGCCCTTCGCTCTTTGGCACGTTCCTCCCCGTGATAAAAGCATAACACCCGGCTCGCGCAGGCACCAACGCCTGAATGAACGATCGGCCGAATTGCGGCCGCACGGTATTGCGAACGGAGCACGGTATTGCGAATATGGCTCGATGCCCACGGGAATCACTCGGCACGATTTGCCCGGGAGGCACGGCAGCGGATCGGCCGCATCGTCATTGCCGGCTCGGACTCCGGCTGGGATGCCTATACCCACGTCGCCATCGATCAGGCGCACCGCGCGGTGATGGAACTGACAGCGCAGGCCGCGCGCAGCGCTCACTCGCCCGCCGCGGGTGCGCCCGCCGCGGGTGCGCCTGCCGCGGGTGCGCCTGCCGCGGGTGCGCCCGCCGCGGGTGCGCCCGCCGCTCAGAAATTCTCGGTGTCGATCTCCGCTTGCGTCGCAGCGTTGTAGCGCTCGCCGACGACGCTGTGCTGATTGATGATCGCGTCCAGCCGCGCGATCATGTCCGGCGGCAATTCGACGCTCGCGGCGCCGAGATTCTCCTCCAGGTGCGTATCGCAGGTGGTGCCGGGAATGGCGACCACGTGCTCCCCGCGCGTCAACACCCAAGCCAGGGCCAATTGCGCCATGGAAGCGTGCGCCGCGCGCGCCAGCTTCGCGTACTCCTCGAGCAGGCGCAGATTGGCAGCGTAAGCCTGCGCCTCGAATCGCGGCATGGTGCGGCGGAGATCCTTCGCGTCGAGCATGACGACATCTTGAAGAGCGCCCGCGAGAAACCCCCGCGCCAGCGGACTGAAGGCAACGAATGTGGCGCCGATCCCGAGGCACGCGTCAATGACGGCTATTTCCGGATTGCGGGTCCACAGCGAGTATTCACTCTGTACCGCGGCGATCGGATGCACGGCGTGCGCACGCTTGAGCGTCGCCGCCGACACCTCGGACAGACCGACGGCGCGAATTTTTCCCTCCTGCACCAAACTCCCCAGCGCGCCGATGCTGTCTTCGATGGGCACTGCCTTGTCCCAGCGATGCAGGTAGTACAGGTCGATGACCTCGGTGTTGAGACGCCGCAAACTGTCCTCGCACGTTTGCCTGAGAGTCGCCGGCCTGCCGTCGATCACGCGCTGCACGCCGGACCCGGATTTCACGCCCTGGATGCCGCACTTGCTCGCCAGGGTGAACCTCGAGCGGTGCGGCGCGAGCGTACGCCCCAGCAATTCCTCATTGGCGCCAAAACCGTACAGAGCGGCGGTGTCGAAGTGCGAGATGCCGAGATCCAGGGCACGCAGGAGAATTTTCGCCGCCGCATCCGGCGCGGGTGCAACCCCGTAGCCGTGGCTCAAATTCATGCAGCCGAGACCAATGGACGATACAGTGAAGGGACCGAGCCGGCGTTGCTTCAAAACCGAATGCATGGGTCCACCGCCTGCCGTGCGTCGATGGGGCTATTCGTCGTACACGGTATAGTGACGCACAAAGGGTTCGAGCTCGATCAAGAACGAGCGGTCGAAGTCGTAGTATTTGGCGATCTGGTAGTCCTCTCCCGCGAATCGCTTGATCGAATCGACGTCCTTCCAAAACGTGAGCATGTCGAAATGCGCAACGCCGCCCTCCATGCGATGCAAACAAAATGCACCGCAATTTCCCGGTATTGATTTGTAATCCGGCAGCGCCACTTTGCGCATTCGGTCCAGATATTCCGCGCCTTTCGCGGCGGGCACGGCTCCGTGCCAAATTCGCGCAATCATCCGCACCTCCGGGCGCCGCCGGCCATGAATCGCGACTCCAGGGCGACATATACAGGGGACGCTCGCGCAGCACAACCGCGTCGCGGAGGCAATCAGACCTTCGATCCCAGACGCTTGCCGATGTAGGTGACTTCGGTCGCCTGATCGCGCAGCAGCTGCGTAAACTCAGCGACCGGAAGCGGCCTTTTGAAATAAAAGCCCTGCAGCTCATCGCAAGCGTGCAAACGCAGGTGTTCGGCCTGTTCCTTGGTTTCCACGCCCTGCGCAACCACCGTCAGGCTCAAGGATTTGCCCATCGCAATGATGGCATCCGCGAGCCCCGTGTCTTTCTTGGTGCCGACGAGATCACGCATGAGCGAACGGTCGATTTTGATCGTATCCAAGGGGAATCGCTGCAGCATGGCGAGGGAGGAATACCCGGTTCCAAAATCATCCACCGCGATCCGGACGCCTACGGCCTTGAGGCCCGTCAGAATTCGCAGTGTGTTCTCGACGTCGTGGATCAACAGGCTTTCGTTGAGCTCGACCTCCAGGAGGCGCGGATCCATGCCCGTTTCGCTCAGGATCGACGACACATCGGCGAGCAAATGCTCGTCCAAGAACTGGCGCGCCGTCATGTTGACGGCGATGCTCAAGGGCGGCAGTCCCTGTTTCTGCCAGTGGATGCTTTGCAAGCAGACCGTTTTGAGCACCCATTTGCCGATCGGGATGATGAGCCCCGTCTCCTCCGCGACCGGGATGAATTGCATCGGCGCGACGGTCCCGAGGTCCGGATGCTCCCAGCGAAGCAGCGCCTCCATGCCGGTAATCCTGCCGCTGGCGATATCCCTCTTCGCCTGGTAGTGAAGCCGGAACTCATTGCGCTCGAGCGCGTGCCGCAGGCTCGATTCAAGGGTGAGCCGCTCGAGGGAGTTGGCATTGAGCTTCTCCGAATAGAACTGAAAGTTGTTCTTTCCCTCCGATTTCGCCTGATACATGGCGATATCGGCGTTCTTGGTCAGCGTCTGCTCATCGAGGCCATCCTGCGGGTAGGTGCTGATGCCGATGCTGGCAGTCACCCGGAATTCCTGACCCATCAGGGAATAGGGCCTCGCGACGGCCGCGAGTATCTTCTGGGCGACGATTGCGGCGTACTTTTCATCCGCCAATTCCGGCAGCAGCGCGACGAATTCGTCCCCTCCGAGACGGGCGACCGCATCGCTGTCGCGGACGCACCCTTTGAGGCGGATGGCGACTTCCTGCAGCAGTTGATCTCCCGCTTCATGCCCGAGCGTGTCGTTGATCTGTTTGAAGCGATCGAGGTCGAGAAACGCAACCGCCAGCCGTCTTTTGCAGCGGTGCGCTTCGCTGATGCTTTGACCGAGCAGCTTGCTGAACATGCCGCGATTGGGAAGCCCCGTGAGTCCATCGTGATACGCCAGGTATTCCACGCGCTCGGCATGTTCGAGTTTGGTTTCGCTCTCGCGCAGCCGGCCTTGCACGAGCTGCCAGCTCATGCGGCCCAAAAGACCCGTCAGCAACGCGACCAGCACGCTCCCAAGAGCCACCCATCCCACGTACGCACGCGTCTGACGATGCGCGCCGGCCATTTGCTCATCCACCGAAAGGCCCACGAGCACGGCGAGCGGAAAGCCGTAGAGTTGGCGTGCGCTGGTCCAGCGCCGCACCCCGTCCCAACCATTGGTCGTCACCGCGGCGTCCGCGTTCTCCTCACCCGGCTCCGCCACCGCGGACGCATAGTCGATCACGTCGCCGGAGAACAGAGAATCCCCCGTGCGTCTGACGCGAAAGACGCCGTCGGCGCCCAGGAAGCCGAGCACGCCGTGCTCGCCCAACTTCGCCGCTTCATAGCCGCTGACGAAATAATCCGCGCCGATCGATACGATCACCACGCCGCCAAACCTTCCATTCGAATCATCCAGCCTGCGGCTGAACTGCAATTTTGCATCCCCGGTGGGACCTCGCGGCAACCGGCCGATGAAGAAAACGTCGCCGTCCCGTTGTTGGCGAAAGACGTCCTGATCGATGATGGACCGCTCCCGTATCGCGCGAGTGCTCTCTTGGATGACGCCCTTGGCGTCGGCAATGCTGACCGTGAACAGCAAATCCGCCGGCAACAGTCCCCTGTGCTTGAGATCCGCGAGCGTGTGCCCGCCCGCCCGACGTTCGGGCCAGAACTTCACGAGGCTCAAGGTTTGATCTATTTCGCGCAGCGCGCGCACAACCTGAGCTTCGTACGTGCCCAGCAGTTCCCGGCTGGAAACGGCCGCGGCATGTTCGGCATCGGCCTGTCGAACCTTGAGGACGCTCCAGGTTGTCCCCCACATGACCGTCAACAAGAACACGGCAATGAGCGGGAACAGAATCTGCGGTTCGGTCACGCGACCCAACCTGCGATGAATTGCATCGTTGAACGGCACTCGGATTCCTTACGCTTCGGGTGAGCCAGCCAATGAATCCCAAGGTCAGCGCCTCGATCTCATCGCATGAGCCAACTTAACAAGTGCGGGACTCATGTACTGTGCGCCAGCCGCCACTTACCCGCGCGCCGCGAATCGAAGTCCAGCTTTCCCTACAGGGGTAACGGTGGGTGGCGCACATCACGAATCCATTCGAGTCGATAGGATCGCAGCCTGTTCCAACAGGTGTCATGCGGACGTGAGCAATGAAGAGTCAGATCATTCCCTCGAAGCCATTGCGCACGCGCTGCGCACTGCATGCGCTCATTCTCGCCGCATTGCTGTGGTTTCCCGCCGGCGTTCACGCCGCAGCGGACGATCCCAAGGCGTCGATGTTTTCGTTCAGCGCCTTCGGCACCTTGGGGCTGGTCCATTCGAGCGAGGATCGCGCGGACTACACGGCCAGCTCCTTGCAGCCGAACGGTGCCGGATATACGCACTCTTGGAGCCCGGACATCGACAGCAGACTGGGCGCGCAGGTCATCGCCCATTTCACACCGCAACTCTCGGCGATGCTGCAAGTGATCTCGGAGCAGCGCTTCGACAAGACATATAAGCCGTATGTCGAGTGGGCCAATATCACTTATCAGCCGGTGCCGGAGTTCAGCGTGCGCCTCGGAAGGATTGTGCTGCCGACGTTCCTCCTGTCCGATTCGCGCAAAGTGGGTTATGCCAACCCTTGGGTACGGCCACCGGTCGAGTTCTACGGTTTGTTGCCCATCTTCGGCAGCGACGGCGCCGATGCGAGCTACAATTTGCATGTGGGAGACGTCGTCGATACGCTGGTGGGCACCTACGGTAATGCCCGATTCCGGGCGCCCGGAGGCGGCGAGTTCGGGGCGAGGCGCCTTTGGGTGATCGCCGACACCATCGAGTACCGCTCGCTCACCGTGCACATCGCCTTTCAGTCGTCTTCCTACACCTACAGGGCCGACAGTCCCCTGGACGCCTTGTTCGATGGATTCCGGCAGTTTGGGCCGCAAGGCATCGCACTCGCCGACAAATATGATCTTGACAATAAGCTCGCCCAGGTGGTCACGGCCGGCGCCATGTATGACCCGGGCAAGTGGTTCATGACAGGGGAATGGGGGAGAAGGAACCTGCATTCCGCGGTCGGTGTGAGCACGGCCTGGTATTTGAGCGGCGGTTATAGGCTGGCGAAGTTCACGCCGTATCTGACCTTCGCCGAGATCAAGGCCAACAGCAATACCTTCGATCCTGGTTTGAACGTGTCCGCGCTGCCGCCCTATCTCGCCGCACCCGCGGCCGGCCTGAACGCCGGGCTCAACACAATACTGGCCTCGATCGCCGATCAGAATACGATATCCGTCGGCGCCCGCTGGGACGTGATGAAGAATATCGACCTCAAGTTGCAATACGACCGCATCGATCTGGGCGCCACCTCCGCGGGTACGTTGGTCAACGTTCAACCGGGATTTCAGCGCGGTGGCTCGGTAAATCTCTTGAGTATCGCGATCGATTTCGTATGGTGAGAGAATTGAACATGAGCCTCTTGAACCGCGTGCGATGGAGTATTTTCGGCCTGGCGCTGAGTTTTGTGCTCGGCCGCGCGGTAATGGCCGATGTGGTTGCCGTGGTGTCGTCGAAAAATCCCGTCACCTCATTGAGCAAGAGTCAAGTGGCGGATATCTTTCTGGGCAAGGCCGTCCGATTTCCCGGTGGTGCGCCGGCCCTGCCGATCGACCAGGAAGAAGGCTCACCCGCACGCGAGGAGTTTTATGCCGCATTTACCGGCAAATCGCCGGCGCAGATCAAGTCGCATTGGACTAAGATCATATTCACGGGGCGCGGGCAACCGCCCAGGGCCGTGTCGAACAGCGCCGAAGTCAGAAAATTGATTGCGGCGAACCCTCAGGCGATCGGCTACATCGAGCGAAGCGCGGTCGATGGCAGCGTCAAGGTATTGGCCCAGCCTTGACCTCAGCGCGCTCTATCGGGATGTCCTAAATCTCCAATACAAGGACGCGAGGCAACCGGGATACTTACCAAACGGTGTGTTGACGCCGGCTGCGACGCTGCCAGGGGCGCGGCATAGTGCATGTGCGGCGACCGCTCTGCGGGCAAATGCGGACCAGATCCCGGAATTAGCCGCCCCCGTATCGACAGCACCGACGATTTGCGCAAGGATTCGGCCAAGCGTTCTCGTTCAAAAGAATATTGCAGACCAAGATCAAGGCCCATGGACGCATCGGGAAGCAAGCCATTATCTCGCTCGGTCGCGGCGCCCATCAAAGCGCCCTTGCTCGCCTGCCGCGAATGCGATGCGCTGCTCAGAATTCGCAGTGATGAACCGGCGGTGTTTCGCTGTCCGCGTTGCGGCTGCGTGGTCCATCGGGCGGTGAAGGGACTGATCGACAACGCACTCGCGTTTTACTTGGCGGCCTGCGTGCTTTTTGTCATCGCCAATAACTTTCCGATCGCATCCATCGAAGCCGCAGGCAACAGGGTTGATACCACGTTGATAGGCGCCGTGAGCGCGTTGCATGCACAACACATGAATCTCGTCGCATTGATCGTGCTTACCACCACCGTGGCTATTCCGGCGATCGAGTTATTCTGCGCCAGCTCGTTGCTGTTGTTTGCGCAATCCCGGCATTCGCCGCGGACGCTGGCGCTTTTCTTTCGGCTGCGCGAAGGATTGCGCCCCTGGAGCATGGTCGAGATCTTCGTGCTGGGGGCGTTGGTCGCGATCGTCAAACTCGGTAATTTGGCCAGCGTGATCGTCGGCATCGGAACCTGGTCATTCGGCGCTTTCATCATTACAAGCGCGGCCGCCGCCCACGCGTTCGATCCTCTGGGCGTTTGGAATGAGGTCGGGACGCCAACATGAGCCAAAGGATCGTGACCGCCGGATCTTTGGGCCTGATTACCTGCCGTGTATGCGGGTTGCTATCGCGCGCCGAAGACACCGTCCACGAGCTGCGTTGCCCGCGGTGCGCGGGCGCTTTGCATGTGCGCAAGCCGCACAGTTTGCAGCGCACACTCGCGTTGCTGCTCGCCGCTGCGATCCTCTACGTCCCCGCCAATGTGCTGCCCATCATGCATACCTCGACGGTGGTTTACGACGGGGACGATACGATCATGAGCGGCGTGGCGACGCTTTGGTCGGGAGGGTCGTGGCCGTTGGCCGTGCTGGTGTTCATGGTGAGCATTGTCGTGCCCACGCTCAAGATCATCTCGTTGAGCTTGCTCGTCGTCAGCACCCATCGCGGCTGGGAATGGCGAGTGCATGAGCGGGCGATCCTCTATCGAATGATCGAACTCATCGGTCGCTGGTCCATGCTCGATGTGTTCGTGGTCGCGCTGCTCGTTGCCCTGGTGCAGCTGCGCGGGGTTGCGACAATCCATGCCGGCGTGGGCGCAATGGCCTTCGCGGCGGTGGTGGTGCTCACCATGTACGCCGCACAGGCATTCGATCCGCGTTTGATCTGGGATCGAGTACGCACATGAGCGAGCCGGTGGATCCCACGGATTTGGATTCATTGCCGTCGGCGGTGGTGCATCGGTCGCAGCGTTCGCGTCTCACGCTGGTCTGGTTGGTGCCTGCCGTAGCTGTGCTCATCGGCGGATGGATCGCCGTGCGAGCCATCATCGACCGTGGGCCGACGATCACGGTCACGTTCATCGATGCCGACGGCATTGAGGCCGGTAAGACCAAGGTGCGCTACAAAAGCGTCGATGTGGGCAGCGTCAAAATGGTGAGCCTGGCCCCCGATCTGCGTACCGTGGCCGTGACCATCGAAATGGCCAAATTTGCCAAGGCGCTCCTCGTCTCGGGAACCCGGTTCTGGGTGGTACGCCCACGTCTCGGGGCCAGCGGTGTCTCCGGTCTTGGCACGCTATTGTCGGGCGCCTACATCGGCATGGATATGGGATCTTCGCACGAGGCGGCGCGAGCGTTCAGCGGCCTGGAGACTCCCCCGGTGGTCGCGGGCGGCACGCCGGGCAAGCAATTCGTGCTCGAGTCGCAGGATTTGGGGTCGCTCGGAGTCGGGGCACCCGCCTATTTCCATCACATTCAGGTGGGACAGATCAGCTCGCTCTCGCTCAATCCCGATGGCCATGGCGTCACCTTGAAGCTTTTCGTCGAAGCGCCCTACGACCGCTTTGTCACGGACGACACGCGCTTCTGGCACGCCAGCGGCGTCGACATCGCGGTCGATTCCGCCGGCGTGCGCATGCAAACTGAATCTTTGACCGCCATTCTGGCCGGCGGCGTGGCCCTCGAGACGCCGCCCGGGTCGATGGCGACCGCACCGGCATCGGCGGATTCGCATTTCCACCTGGCGACGAACCGCGATGCGGCGATGAAGGCCCCCGATCGAGTGGTCGATCCGTATATTTTGTACTTCGATGAGTCGCTGCGCGGCTTGGCCCCTGGATCGATTGTCAATTTTCGCGGGGTGGATATCGGTGAAGTAACCTCCATGAAGGTCGAATACGATCGCAGTCAGGAGAGATTTCGTTTCCCCGTGCTGATCAATGTATATCCGGAACGCATCCGTTCCCGCTATCGCCAAGGGAGCGACCGGCCGCAGGTGGCGGCTCATGCGTTGGTGGCAAGCATGATAGAACACGGCTTTCGCGCGCAGCTTCGAACCGCAAGTTTACTGACGGGACAGCTTTATATTGCGCTGGATTTCTTTCCTCGGTCGGCAAAGGTGGCGCCCCAGCCGGAACTCACGCCAATGCCTTTACCCACGATTCCGGGAAACCTTGAGGAATTGCAAAACACGATCGTCAGCGTGGCCCACAAGCTCGATCAGTTGCCGCTCGCAAAAATCGGCCACGACGCCGACGATGCGCTCCGCTCGCTCAGCCGCGCACTCGGCAGCGCGAATGGTCTGCTCGGTAAGGTCGAAGGCGATATTCTGCCTGAGGCGAAATCGACCCTGACGCAAGCGCAGCTGACGCTGGCGCAGGCGCAGCAAGCCGTCGCGCCCGAGACTTCGTTGCAGAGTGACTTGCATTCGACGCTGACGAGTGTTACCCGCGCCGCGGATTCGATCCGAGTCCTTGTCGACTATCTCGACAAACACCCCGAGGCGTTGCTGAGAGGCAAAACCGAGGAGCGCAAGTGATGCCGAGACCCTCGCGCGGTACACTGGGCATGGCATCGCTCGTATTTCTCACCGCGTGCGCATCACCCCGCGAGCGCCTTTACAGCTTGGAGGACGTATCCCCCGAAGCGCCGGCCGGCATGAGTGCCCGAGCCACTGTCGTGATCGAACATCTCAGCTTGCCTGACCTGGTTGACCGTCCGCAGCTCGTTGTGCGCGAAGGGACCAACGACATACGCATCAGTGAGCAAGAGCGCTGGGCAACGCCGCTCAAGGAGTCTCTGCCCCGCTTGCTGGCCGCGGAGCTCACGCGGCGAATTGCCGACCGGCGATTCGTTCCCGCCGCCAGCGCCGCGATCAATACGCCGAGTGCGCGCCTGTTCATCGATGTCTCATATTTGGATATGGCGCGCGCGACGGGTGTTCACGTGCTGGCGCATTGGGTATATCGGCCCGTCCAGCGCGACGCGCTACCCCTCGAAGGAGACGCAGCAGCGCACACGAAGATCACGATGGACGGATATTCGGGCTATGTCGATGCGTTGCGGGCTGCCGGCATCGCGATCGCCGACAATATTGCCGCTCGACTCGAGTCGAAGTAGCGAGCCCGGGCGCCGATATGCGGTCCGGCAGCGCAATGTGGACGCCACAAGAAATACAACCGCAAGAACCGGGCTGCCGACACCACGACGCAGGCGGTAGTCTATGTCGAAGGTAAGGACTGGAGCACGATCATGATTCAGAGCGCCGCAAAAACTACGACGGAGATGCCGCCCGAAGCCTCGATGCGTCAGGCGATCGCACATCGCGATGCCGCCTTCGACGGGGCATTTGTCTACGGCGTCATGACCACAGGGGTTTATTGCCGACCGTCGTGCGCAGCACGGCCCGCAAAATCTGAGAACATCCGCTTATTCGCGAATCCTGCGGTGGCTGAAGCGGCGGGCTTGCGGGCCTGCAAAAGGTGTAAGCCGCAATTGACTCGAGGCGGCAGCACGCAATTGATGCTGGGCATCGCACAGTACATCGAAAAGAACGCCGATGAACCACTACCGCTCGAACATCTGGCGGAGCAAGCGCAACTCTCGCCCACCTATTTCCAGCGGACGTTCAAGGCCGTGTTCGGCGTGTCTCCTAAAGCTTACCAAGATGCCGTGAGGCTTCGACTTTTGAAGGGCAACCTCAAGGCGGGGAAGAGCGTCCTGGATTCGATCATCGAAGCGGGATTTCGCTCCACCAGTCGCATCTATGGACATGCGTCCCGCAATCTCGGCATGACTCCGTCTGCATATCGCGCCGGCGGCGCGGGGGAGACGATTGCATACGCTGTCCGCGACACCGCGATGGGCGCGCTGTTGATGGCCGCCACCGATCGAGGGGTATGCTTCGCACAATTCGGCAGCAACGAGGCGGCGCTCCTTGGAAAACTGCGCGCCGAGTTTCCAGGCGCGAATATCGTTGCCTCGAATATGAGCCACTCCCCGGAGCTGGATGCATGGATTCAGAGTTTCGAAGCCCACATCGGCGGCACGGCGCCGCGGCCCGACCTGCCGCTTGATTTGCGGGGTACTGCGTTTCAGATCCGTGTATGGAATTTCTTGCTCGGAGTGCGAGAGGGGGATGTGACGAGTTACGCGGAAGTCGCGGCCGGAGCGGGTTCGCCTAAAGCCGTTCGAGCGGCAGCTTCCGCTTGTGCCGCCAACCGCGTCGCGGTGCTGATTCCCTGTCATCGCGTACTTCGTTCGGACGGGGGGCTTGGCGGCTATCGGTGGGGACTTGATCGCAAACGCGCGCTGCTTGATCAGGAGCGAGCGCGTCGAGCCGGATGACTTTGTATCCTAACCTGCGGTGCAGGCGCCGGCATGCGCCCGAATTTTCCGCTCTGGAAATCAATCATCGCCGTTTCGATCTCAGCGGGCGAGTTCATCACGAAGGGTCCATAGCCCACAATGGGCTCGGCAATCGGCTCTCCGCTCAACAGCAACAGCGTACTGTCGGCGGCGGCCTCGATGTGCACCTCGTCGCCGGCACGATCCAGCACCAGCAACTCGGCGTCGCCGGCCGGTCGCGAGCCGTTGACGCTGATCGGGCCGCGCAATACCGCGATGGCCGTGGTGTGACCCTCGGGTACGGGTAGCGTGGCGCTATGGCCTGCCTTCAAACGCACGTCCCAGACATTGAGCGGACTGAATGTGGCGGCCGGGCCGTCCCGGCCGTCAAGGCGGCCGGCGATGACGCGCACGCTGCCGGCGCCTGCGCCGAGTACCAGCCGCGGAATAGCTGCATTGAGGATGGTTTGATATCGAGGTGCGGACATTTTGTGTTCGGCCGGCAGATTCACCCAGAGTTGCGCCATCTCCAGGGCTCCGCCGTTGCGAGTGAACGCGGGGGAATGAAACTCCTCGTGCAAGATCCCGGACGCCGCAGTCATCCACTGTACATCCCCCGGACCGATCAGCCCCGAGTTGCCGACGGAATCGCGATGCGCGACTTCGCCCTGGTACACAATGGTCACCGTCTCAAAACCGCGGTGCGGGTGTTCGCCGACGCCGCGAGCCCGCGCGGCAGGCGCGAATTGCGCCGGGCCCGCGTAGTCCAGCAGCAAAAATGGGCTCAAGTGTTGCCCCAAATTGTCATAGGTAAACAGGCTTCGCACCGGAAACCCGTCGCCCACCCAGTGCCCTTTCGGGCTGGAATAAACCCCCTGCAGTGCCTTTTTCACCGACAACCCCTTATCCGACCGACCGTTTGGCCATGGCAACCAATATGGGTCCGGGCTCGCGCTTTTCCAGGCCGGGTGCAGCTCGCTCGGCTGCCGCCGGGCTTGTGCGATCATACCGAAGCTTGACCGGCAGATTTCCATCCACGCGGAGTCGGCGATGAACACATATCCAAAATTATCCGAATTGCAGGCGCTCATCGGCTCGACTCTCGGCACCAGCGAGTGGCAACACATCGATCAGGCGCGCATCGATCAATTTGCGGCGGTTACCGGCGATGACCAGTGGATTCATGTCGATCCGGTGCGTGCCGCCGCCGGACCCTTCGGCACGACCGTGGCCCATGGACATCTGACCTTGAGCTTGGTGCCCGTCATGGTCAGAACCGCGTTCAGAAGCGCCGATGTGCGAATGTCCGTCAACTATGGCCTCAATCGCGTGCGGTTTCCGGCGCCGGTGCCGGTGGGCAGCCGATTACGCGGTCATTTCAGGCTCATGAGTTTCGAACCCATACCCGGCGGCGCACAGCTCATCGTTGAGGTAACCATCGAACGCGAAGGCCATTCAAAACCGGTGTGCGTCGCCGAATCGGTGGCGCGACATTTCACCTAGGCACCGCGATCCGGCGAGTCGGCGAGCCGGCGCTGGGACGAGTCAGCGCTCGGACAGGGTTTTCACATGCGCCACCGCGCTGCGGCCGAGGGCCGATAAGTTGTAGCCGCCCTCGAGCATCGAGACAATGCGCTGCTTCGAATGCCGCGCCGCCAGCGCCATCAGCGCGCGTGTGATCCACGCATAATCGGCCTCGACCAGCGCCATGCCGCCCAACAAATCCTCGCGATGCGCATCGAAACCCGCGGAGATGAAAATCATCTCTGGCTTGAATTTCTCGAGTGCGGGCAGCCATTGCGTTTCGATGGCATTCTTTGCCTCGTCGCCGCCGCTGCCGGCGGCCAGAGGAACGTTGATCATGTTGGGCGCGGGATCGGAGGTGCCGCTGTACGGATAAAAAGGATGCTGGAAGAAACTCGCCATCAGCACCCGATCCTGCCATTGCGGCGCGCTGAACATGTCCTCCGTGCCATTGCCGTGATGGACGTCGAAGTCGATGATGGCGACGCGTTCCAAGCCTTTTTTCTCGAGCGCATAGGCCGCCGCGACGCCGATATTATTGAAAATGCAAAAGCCCATCGAGCGGACCTGGGTCGCATGATGGCCGCAGGGCCGCACGGCGCAGAACGCGTTCACGGACCGCCCGGCCATCAGCTCGTCGACCGCCAGCACTCCCGCGCCGGCCGCGCGCCGCGCCGCGCTCAAGGAATGCGGATTCATCGCCGTATCGGGATCGAGCTGCACGTATCCCTCGGTCGGCGCATTTTCAAAAATCAAATCCACATAGGCCGGACGATGCACTCGCTTGAGTTCGCCGGCATCCGCAAATGGCGCCTCCAAACAGCGTAGTTCGTCCAGCATTCCCGACGAGCGCATGTGTTCGTTGATCGCATTCAAGCGGGCCGGACACTCGGGATGTCCTGGACCCATCTCGTGGCGCAGGCAATCCGGGTGGGTGATGAAGGCGGTGGTCATGGCGCGATCTTATCCTACCGAGAACTTCGAACGGGCGCATTACCGACCCGCGGCCCTGCCTCGAGGGTGCGCTACGACCACTCGAGAAGCTCCCATCGAAAGCCGTTTTCGTTGACCGGCTGATCATCGGCCGAGTCGTCGATATAGTAGCTGCCCCTGCTCTCACGGGCGACCCAGCGGCCCACTTCGGGTGCGAACCAGAGCGTTTCCTGCCGCACAGAATCCGTCCGCGAAATATCGCCATTCCTGAAGTTGATCAAGTTGGTAAAACGAAGCGCCTTGAATTGGCCGGCTGGAACGGCAATCGACTCCCACGAGTGCGCCTTCATCGTCTGCTCCCAGGGCAACGGGTCCTGGTGGCCGGGCGTCTTGTACTTGGTGCTGACGCGCCTCTGCCAGCCGGGCCGCAATTGTTCCGGCCAGAGGGGAATCGGCGTCTGGTAGACCTGGACCTGGCCCCAGTGCGGATCCACCAGCACCATACCCCAAGGACCCTGTATCTCGCTCGCCGGAGCGCCTGCGGGCTTTTCGCGGTGGCCGATGTACTTGCGCAAAAAGTCCGTGCCCCATCGCGAGCTCGCTCCGCTCTCGTCTTTAACCCCCTCGCCGCTCGAAGCGATCTCGACGTTGGAATTGATCGCGGCAACGCGGTCGACTTGATTGTCGACGAGCGCATGGGTGTACAGGTCACGCTGCGAGTAGCGCCACGTCTGCCCCACAACGGGTTGACGAACGCTGGGAGTCGACGGCACCGCCGCGTCGCCACCCGATCGGCGCATCGCGCACCCAACCGACAGCGCGGCGGATGATGCCAGGAAAAATCGTCGAGTCACCTGAGCCATGAGACACCCCTCGATTGAGACTATTTGCTGCTGTAGGATAAGACTGGGAATCGCCGCGATTGATTCCTCACTTAAGCGGCAAATTTACCATTAATTTGGACTCGCCTTTGCGCCGGAGGCGTAACGGTGGAACGTATCGACGACCAGGAGCAACCCATGTCCGTGCCTCTTCAAATGACCGTGGTCGAAATCGCGGCGCCGGGCGGACCGGAACAGCTGAAGCTCAAGCTGAGGCCGGTACCGCAACCCGGAGAAGGCGAGGTGCTGGTCCGCGTGGCGGCCGCCGGGGTCAATCGCCCCGACGTGATGCAGCGCCAAGGCCGCTATCCGCCGCCCGCCGGCGCGTCCGATATACCCGGACTCGAAATCGCCGGGGAAATTGCCGCGCTGGGACCGAAGGTCGCGGGGCTGTCGATCGGCGACAAGATCACTGCGCTGCTGTCGGGCGGGGGCTACGCCGACTACGCGATCGCGGCGGCGCCGCTGTGCTTGCCCGTGCCAAGCGGCATGAGCCTGGTGGAGGCGGCGGCGATACCGGAAACATTCTTCACCGTGTGGACCAATCTATTCGATCGCGGACGGTGCAAGGCAGGAGACACCGTGCTGATACATGGCGGCACCAGCGGCATCGGCACCACCGCGATCCAGCTCGCCGCGGCCTGGGGAGCGCGAGTCTTTGCGACCGCCGGGTCGGACGACAAGGCACGCGCCTGCGAACGGCTCGGCGCCGTCCGGGGAATCAACTACCGCACGGAGGACTTCGTCGAAGTGATGCGTGCACAGACCGGAGACAAAGGAGTCGACGTTACTCTGGACATTGTCGCCGGCAGCTACGTCGCGCGCAATCTCGAAGTCGCGGCGCTCGAAGGCCGAATCGTCGTGATTTCCCTGCAGGGCGGCGCGCGGGCAGAAATTAATTTAGGAATGATCCTCACCAAACGGCTGACGCTCACCGGCTCCACGCTGCGGTCTCGAACCGTCGCGCAGAAGGCCGAGGTCGCCGACGCGGTGCGCAAAAACGTCTGGCCGCTGCTGGCCGCGGGTCGCGTGCGGCCCGTGATCCATGCCACGTTTCCACTGGCCGAAGCCGGCGAAGCGCACCGGCTCATGGAAACGTCGAATCACATCGGAAAAATCGTGCTGACCACTTAGCAAAGTCGTGCCGTATCGATGGGACATCGCACATCGCGCCGCCAAGTTTTAAGGCGATCAATTTAGGTGCTATAGTCTTTCCCCCCAAAATTGCATCGGTCGGCGCACGCACGGCCCGATATCAATGAACGCGGCGAATGGCCGCCTCAACACTAGGAGTCATCGTGAGTTCCGACATCGGGATCGCTCAGAATGCAACCCTCAAGCCCATCGGCGAAATCGCCGCCCGCTTGGGGATTCCGGCCGCCAGCATTGAAAACTACGGCCACTACAAGGCGAAAATCGCGCTCGATTACATCGACAGCCTGAAGGACAAGCCGGACGGTAAGCTCATACTGGTCACCGCCTTGAGTCCGACGCCCGCCGGCGAGGGCAAGACGACGACCACGGTGGGACTCGGAGATGCGCTCAACAAAATCGGCAAGAAGGCGGTGATTTGCCTGCGCGAGCCGAGCCTGGGGCCCGTGTTCGGAATGAAGGGCGGTGCGGCCGGCGGCGGCTACGCGCAGGTGGTGCCGATGGAAGACATCAACCTGCACTTCACCGGGGACTTCAGCGCCATTGGCCTCGCGCACAACCTGTTGTCGGCGCTGATCGACAATCACATCCATCACGGCAACGAGCTCGGCTTCGATGTGAGGCGCATCGCCTGGAAGCGCGTGGTGGACATGAATGATCGGGCATTGCGCGAAATTACCGTGGCGTTGGGCGGTCCCGGCAACGGTTTCCCGCGCCAGGATGGTTTCGACATCGTGGTGGCCTCCGAGGTCATGGCGATTTTCTGCCTCTCGAAGAGCCTGGTCGACCTCAAACAGCGGCTCGGCAACATCGTGGTCGGCTACAAGCGTGACCTGACGCCCATCCTCGCGAGCGAGCTCAAGGCGCAGGGAGCGATGACGGTGCTGCTCAAGGAGGCCCTGAAACCGAATCTGGTGCAGACGCTGGAGAATAATCCCGCCTTCATCCATGGCGGTCCTTTCGCCAACATCGCACACGGCTGCAATTCGGTGCTCGCGACGGCAACGGCGCTGAAACTGGCCGATTATGTGGTGACGGAGGCGGGCTTCGGCGCCGACCTCGGCGCCGAGAAGTTCATCGACATCAAGTGCCGCAAGTCCGGGCTGCGGCCCGCTGCGGTGGTGATCGTCGCGACGGTGCGCGCGCTCAAATACCACGGCGGCACGGATCTCAAGGAAATCAACCAAGAGAATCTCGCGGCCCTCGAAAAGGGAATCGCGAATCTCGAGCGGCACGTGAGCAATGTGCGTCATCAGTTTGGGTTGCCCTGCGTGGTCTCGGTCAATCACTTCACCGCCGATACCGACGCGGAGCACGCGCTGCTCGCCAAAAAAATGGCGGCGCTCGACGTCCCGCTGGTGCTGGCGCGGCATTGGGCCGAGGGCGGCGCCGGTGCGCTCGACGTCGCCCGCAAGGTCGTGGAAATCGTCGCCAAGGGAGATTCGGGCTTTCGCTTCGTCTACGACGAGAAGCAGTCTCTGTGGGAAAAAATCAAGACCATCGCCACCAAGATTTACGGCGCGGCCGACATCTCGGCCGACTCGAAGATCCGAGCGCAGCTTGCGCAGCTGCAGACGCGCTACGGGCACTACCCGGTTTGCATCGCCAAAACACAGTACTCCTTCTCCACCGACGCGGCGCTGCGCGGGGCGCCCAGCGGGCATACCGTCAACATCCGCGAGGTGCGGCTCGCCGCCGGCGCGGAGTTCATCGTGGTGGTGTGCGGCGACGTCATGACCATGCCGGGGCTGCCGAAGGTGCCCTCGGCCGATAAGATCGACATCGACGCGCAGGGGCGCGTGGTCGGCCTGTTCTAATACAAGGCCGGGGCAGTCGGGTCGCACGCTGCCCGCCGCGCCCGCATCACTCGCCCAAAATAGCGCCCACGGACAGTCCCACCTCGGCGCACAGCTGCGGCGCCGGCAGCTTCTTGCCGCCGTCGTAGCGCAGCTTGGACACCTCGATCTGTCCTCCCTGCGTCGTCACGAAGAGACTCGCATCGCCGATGGCCGTGACGGCGCCGATGGCGCCCTTGACCCCGGCGAAGGTACGCGCCGGGTGTTTGCGGGCGGCGTGCAATTGCAATTTCTTGCCCTTGAACGTGGTCCACGCGGCCGGAGCCGGATCGCAGCCGCGAATGAGGTTGTAGATCAGATCGAGATGGTTGTGCCAGTTGATCCGCGCCTCGTCGTCGCGGCACCAGCCTTCATAGCTCGCCAAGGATTCGTCTTGAATTCTCTCCGCGGCGCCGCCTTTAATCACCAGGTCTGCCGCTTCCTGCATCGCGAGTACTCCCATGGGAAATAGCCGATCGAAATACACGCTCCCCAGCGTGTCGTCGGGACCGATCGGGGTCTCTTTTTGCAGGATCACCGGCCCTTCGTCGAGACCATCGGTGGGCCGAAAAATGGTCAGCCCGGTGCGCGTGTCGCCGCGGATGATGGGCCAGTTGATGGAGCTCGGCCCCCGGTACCGGGGCAGCAGGGACGGGTGGAACTGAATCATGCCGCGGCGCGGAATCGCGACGAAGTCCTGCGGCACGAACTGCAGGACGTAGGCCATGACGCCGAGGTCAGTGTCCAGGGCGCGCAGGGCCTGGCGTGCCTCCTCGGTTTTCAGGGATGCCATCTGATACACCGGGATGCGCTGCTGCTCTGCCGCAAGCCGCAAGGGATCGGGGCTCGTCCCCGGCTTCTCCATGGCGCAGAACACCCCGGCCACCGTATCGCGCCTCGCGAGGAAGGCGTCGAGAACTGCCTTGCCGAAGTCCCTCTGTCCCACGATGGCAATTCGCATGACCGAACCTCCCGCGTCAATCCCAGCCGACGATTGCCGCCTAACGAACTAACGGTGATGATATCTCATATATCATTGATCTCTATCTCGGCGTACAATCGGGCTAAAAGGGGTCCAAACAGGCCCGTTCGATGGCACCGGCCGACCCGGTATCACACCGCCTTCGGCCGCAGAGTAGCAACACATTCGCTGATTCGCACGAATGCGCGCAATCAAGGAGACGATATGGCCGGTCGCAATTTTCTGTTCGTTCCCGGGCCCTCCAATGTGCCCGACCGCGTGTTACGCGCCATGGCGGTACCCATGGAGGACCATCGATCGCCCACCTTCCCCGAACTGACGCGAACCTGCTTGAACGCCCTGAAGCCGGTGTTCAAGACAGCCTCGGCCAGTCCCATCCTCTTCCCCTCCTCAGGCACGGGTTGTTGGGAAGCCGCCCTCACCAACTGTCTGAATCCCGGCGACAAGGTGCTGACCGCCCGTTTCGGCCAGTTCAGCCATCTGTGGGCGGACATGTGCCTGCGGCTTGGCTTTGAAGTGGAGCTTCTGGAGACGCCCTGGGGCGAAGGCGCTCCGGTCGAGCGCTACCTGGCGTCGCTCAAGTTGGACCAACAGCACAAGATCAAGGCCGTGTTGGTGTGCCAGAACGAGACCGCGACCGGCGTGACCAGCGACGTCGCGGCCGTACGCCAGGCGATGGACAGCGTCAAGCACCCGGCATTGCTGTTCGTGGACTCGGTGAGCGCGCTGGCCAGTATCGACTTCCGGATGGACGACTGGGGCGTCGATGTGTGCGTGAGCGGCTCTCAGAAGGGCCTGATGCTGCCCGCCGGCCTCGGCGTCACCTGCGTCAGCCAGAAAGCGCTCGAAGCCGCGAAGCGCGCGACTTCGCGGCGCTGTTATTTCGATTACGCCGACATGGTCGCCTCGAACGCCTCGGGCTATTTCCCCTACACCCCGTCGATCCCGATGCTGTACGGTCTGCGCGAATCGCTGGCCATGCTGACGGAAGAAGGACTGGAAAACGTGTTCCACCGCCACAGCTACCTCGCCGGCGGCGTGCGCGCCGCGGTCTTGGAGGGATGGAATCTGAAACTGTGTGCGGCCGCTCCGAAATGGTTCTCGGATACCGTGTCCGCCATCATGGTGCCAGATGGCATCAACGGCGCGGACGTCATTGCGCGCGCCTTCAAGCGTTACAACCTAGCGCTCGGTGCCGGACTTTCCAAGGTCGCCGGCAAGTTGTTTCGCATCGGCCACTTGGGCGATCTGAATGAACTCATGCTGCTCGGCGCGATTGCAGGAGCCGAGATGGCCATGCTCGATGTGGGTGCCAAGCTCGAGCCCGGCAGCGGCGTGGCTGCCGCGCAGAACTACTGGCGCAACAATTCGCCCGTGCGCCTGCAGAAGAACGCCGGCGGGGCGAAGGCCGGCATCGCCGCATGACGATGCGAGTGGTGTTTTTGGACCGCGCCTCGCTCAAAGCCAACGTTCGCAAGCCCGCGGTTGCCTCCGAATACATCGAGCATGCAAAAACCGCGGTCGGCGATATCGTGCCGCGGCTGGCCGGCGCCGCCGTCGCCATCATCAACAAGGTGCCGATGCGCGCGCAGACGCTGCGCCAGCTGCCGGACCTCAAGATGATCGCCGTTGCGGCAACCGGCTACGACGTGGTCGACATCCCGTATTGCAAGGAACACGGCATCGCCGTCGCCAACATCCGCAACTACGCGGTGCATACGGTGCCCGAGCACGCTTTCGCGATGATCCTCGCCTTACGGCGCAATCTGCTCGCGTACCGGCTGGACGTCGAGAACGGCGTGTGGAACAAATCCGATCAGTTCTGTTTTTTCACCCACGACATCGGCGATCTCTACGGCGCCACTCTCGGCATCATCGGCGAGGGCGCCATCGGTCAAAGCACGGCGAATATTGGGCGCGCATTCGGCATGCGCGTGCTGTTTGCCGATCATCCGCCGCCGAAGATGGAGGGCGTGACCTTCACGCCGCACGATGAGGTGCTCGCTCAGTCGGACGTGATCTCGCTGCACTGTCCGCTGCTGCCGTCCACACGCAACCTGATCGACCTCGGCGCCTTTCGCAAAATGAAGCGCAGCGCCCTGCTCATCAACACCGCCCGCGGCGGACTGGTCGACGAGGCGGCGCTGATCCAGGCGCTCGACGAGGGGCTGATCGCAGGCGCCGGGTTCGACGTGCTGACCGTCGAGCCGCCCACCAATGGACACCCGCTGCTCGATGTGCGCCGCCCGAACTTCATCCTCACGCCGCATGTCGCCTGGGCTTCGGACGGGGCCATGCAGTTCCTGGCCGACCAATTGATCGATAATATCGAGCAATGGGCGGCGGGCAAGCCGCAAAATCTCGTATCATCATAAGAGCCTTCAGGCCACGCGCAACCGAGACCAGTGAAAAAACTGCTTTATCAATTCGATACCGACGCCCTGCCCTCGGTGTTCGACAATGTCGTGGGCTACGACGGCGGCGCCGATCACGTGTCAGCCTATGGCGGAGTCAGCGCCAAGAACGTCGGCGGCCTCGTCGAAGGCGCGATCTTCACGCGGGGACCGCAGGACAAAAAGCACACGGCGATCTTCATCGGCGGCGGCAACGTGGCCGAGGGCGAGGCGGTGCTCGCCGCGGTACGCAAAAAGTTCTTCGCCAAGTTCCGCGTGTCGGTGATGTTTGACTGCAATGGCTGCAACACGACAGCCTCGGCGGCCGTCGCGTGGCTTGCGCATGGCCGCTCCCTCGCCGGCAAGCGCGCCGTCGTGCTCGGCGGCTCAGGTCCGGTCGGTCAACGCGCCGCCGTGCTGCTGGCCCGGGAAGGCGTCCAGGTGGCGATCGCCGGCCGCAGGCGCGAGGTCGTTCAGGCGGCCTGCGATTCCATCCATGCGCGCTTTGGCATCGTGGTCGAAGCCATCGAAGCGCCTTCCGGCGCCGAGCGCGGCGCGGCCATCGAGGGCGCCCAGATCGTGCTTGCCACGGGCGCCGCGGGCATCCCATTGCTGGACGAGAAACAGTGGCAGAGCAGCGCAGCTCTCGAACTGCTGGCCGATGCCAATGCGTTGCCGCCGGCAGGCATCGAGGGCGTGGGTCAGAGCGACCGCGGGGTATCCAAGCACGGCAAGATCTTGTTTGGTGCACTGGGCTTCGGCGCGCTCAAGCTCGCCCTGCATCGCGCCTGCGTGGCGCGCCTGTTCGAGCAGAACGATCTGCTGCTCGACGCCGAAGAGATTTACGCCGTCGCCAAGACGATGCTGGTTGAACCATTTTGAACGACGAAACGAGAACGGTTGCGCAAAGCACCGTGGAAGAATTTCTGGATGACCTGGCCAGCGGCAAGGCCACCCCGGGGGGCGGCAGCGCGGCGGCCATCATGGGCGCCATGGGCGCCGCCCTCGTGTCCATGGTGTGCAACGTGACCATCGGCAAGAAGGGCTACGAAGGAGTGGAGGCCGAGATGCGGGCGGTGCGCGACGAGTCCGAGCGGGTGCGCCGGCGCTTGACGGCGATGGTGAGCGAGGACATCGCCGCCTTCGACAGTCTCATGGCCGCCTACAAGCTGCCGAAAGCGACGGATGACGACAAGGCACGGCGCGCCGCCGCGATCCAGGCGGCCCTGCACCGGGCCACCGAAACGCCTCTGGACTGCGCGCGCGTCTGCGCGGAAGTCATCGCGCTGTCGCGGCGCGCCAGCGAACAGGGCTATCTCAACGTCATCAGCGACGGCGGGGTCGGCGTGCTGGCCGGTTTCACGGGACTGCGCAGCGCCGCGCTCAACGTCTACATCAATGCGCCGGCCCTCAAGGATCGCGCGTTCGCGGATCAGGCGATCGCCGAGCTGGAAAAGCTGGTGGAGTTTTGCGCCGCCGAGTGCGAAGCGGTGTACGGTATCGTGCGCAAGAAATTGAGCTAGTCCAGGGGAGGTAGAGACATGCCCGGTGGCAGGATCGATACCGATCGCGCGTTCACGGCGTTGGGAGTGGCGGTGCTCACCATCTCGGATTCGCGGGATGCCAGCAACGACACTTCGGGCGATTTGCTGGCGGAGCGCATCGGCGCCGCCGGCCATCATCTGCGCGCCCGCGCTCTGGTGCGTGACGACAAGGCTGGCATACAACGGCAGGCGCGGATCTGGATCGAGGATCCGGCCGTCGATGTGATCATCACCACCGGCGGCACCGGGCTCACGGGCCGCGACGTGACGCCGGAAGCCCTGCGTGAACTGTTCGACAAAGAGCTCGAGGGATTCACGGTGCTATGGCACCTCATTTCCTATGACACCGTGGGGGTGTCGACCATGCAGTCTCGCGCCTGCGCGGGGATTGCCGGCAACACGGTCATCTACGTTCTTCCCGGTTCCAATGGCGCCTGCCGGGATGGGTGGGACAAATTGATCAGTTTGCAGCTCGACAGCCGCCACAGGCCCTGTTCGATCGTGGAGGTCATGCCTCGCTTTCAAGAGAGCTGAGGCGGTCACCGGAGAGTACCGTGGATACGGTTGAATCCGCTCGCGCGCGCATGCTCTCTACGGTGCAGCCTCTCGGGGGCGAGCCGGCGCGCCTGCACGAGGCCGCGTCGCGCACCCTCACCGAATCGCTGTTCGCGACGCGTGATCAGCCGCCTTTCCGATCCTCCGCCATGGACGGCTATGCCGTGCGCTCCGCGGATCTGGCCCGCGGCCGCTTCAAAGTCGTCGGCGAAGCGGCGGCAGGCCGGGCGTATGAAGGGACGCTGAGCCAAGATGAGGCCGTGCGGATTTTTACCGGCGCCCCGGTTCCGTCCGGCGCGGATGCCGTGATTCCGCAAGAGCGCGCGCGGCGCGACGGCGCTCGTGTTCACATCGACGAGCCGGCACGTTCCGGTAAAAATGTCCGGGAACCCGCCATCGATTTTGCCGCCGGCAGTGTGCTGATCGATGCGGGCACCCGGCTGCACGCGCGGCACGTCGCGCTCCTGGCGGCGGCGGGCATCGCTTCCGTGAATGTCCGCCGCAAGCCGCGGATCGCGTTGCTTGCGACGGGGAGCGAGATTGCGACACCGGGCCAGCCTGCGGGTCCCTACCAGATTTACGACTCGGTCACCTTTGGCTTGAGCGCGATGATCGACCGCTGGGGTGGATGCCCGGTGCGCCTCGCGGCGAGCCGCGACGATGAAGCAGCCGTGTCCACTGCGATCGGTGAGGCCATCGGCAACGCCGATCTCGCGGTCATCGTCGGCGGCGCGTCGGTCGGCGATTACGATATCGTGAAGCAAGCGCTCGCGAGCCGGGGGCTTGGAATTTTGGTGCCGAACGTCGCCGTGCGTCCCGGCAGGCCGACGTGGTTTGGGACCGTGGAGCGCAAGCCCATACTCGGCCTGCCCGGCAACCCCGCGGCGGCGTTTGTCTGCGCCACTCTTTTTTTGCGCCCGCTGCTGCACGCCCTGCTCGGCCGCAGCACCGCCGCACATTGCGTCCCGGCCGTGCTCGACGGGCAGGTCGATCCGAGCGATGACAAGGAAAGCTACTTGCGCGCCGCGGCGCACATCGGCGACGACGCTCGGCTCGTGGCGCGCCCCTGCGGCAATCAGGACACCTCGCTCGTGTCCGTATTCGCGGGTGCGAACGCGCTGATACGCCGAGTCTCCGGATCGGGGCCGGTAGAAAGCGGCGCACTGGTCGAGGTGCTGTTGCTGGATTGTGATTGATGCCCGCCAGTGCAAGGCCTGGCTGCTATCAGGTAGCTCACGACCCCAAGCAGTCTTACATGGTGGTCCGCTATGGGGACGCATTCTCAATGAGTGTTTGATGGTCCCGTGCTGCAAGTTGGGTAGCGATTGTTCAATGTTGCGCGGGCGGCGAAGTATTCAGCATTCGTCGGAAATTTCGACCGCACGAGTCGTGCCGAATCCAGGAACCACCGCTGGACAGGCCCGATAACCCAGTGGTCATTGATATCAGATAGTTCGAGCGAACGAATTCCCTCTGATCGGTCGATGGCAGTCCATACCTGCGCAGAGCAGCCTGGGCCGTCTTCACACGGACAACCTTCCGTGACCCCGGAGATTAGAACTATCGCACCTGGTATTAGCTCACGCACGACAGCCTGAATCTGACGCACTTCCTCATCATTGATGTTGACTTTCCGAAGGGGCGCATTGGTTCGATACGATAGAGTCGGCGCAGGCCCATAGATTCGTCGGTCCAAATCGCGCTCGTGCTGCCAACTTCGCCATCGCGTCGTAATGGCTTGCGATTCCGGCGACCGGAGCAGCTGCGCTAGCTCGTCAACGGTATGTGGCCGGGAACTTAACACCCATTCGCCGCTGGCCACCCAGGCAGAGCCGACTAACGTGAAGCTACTGGCATGAAAACGGTCGAATGAAGGATACCCCGCGCGATTTTCTACTGCGATTATCGCATAGGTCTTGCTCAGCCCTCCCAGGAGAAACCATCGATCGATTAACGTTGGACCCGAAGTTCCGGGCTCTCGCTCGAGATCGCCAATCTTGTCCTTATCACTGCCTTGCCACCCCAATCCCTTAGCCAGCTCGGGCGGGAGTTTCGATATGTGGCGGACTTCCTCTAATCCATGAATATCGCGTGGAGGATCCATCTCAGCGCCACTCGTAAAGTCAACGAAAACGCAGAGCGCGATAGCGCAGCGTGTCAGGAGGTACATCCTCCGTGAGCGATTAAACATTACTCACCTTCAAAAATGGGCCGACAGTTGCCCGCCGTTCAACTGCCTGAGTAGTCTACTTACCAGACCGGCGCCTGCAAGGCGGGGGCATGAGGACGCCCCTTGGCAACTCAATACACCTCCCGCTGATGCACGCGGGAGGAGGGACCCGGGAAAATGCCGAAGGTCGCCATGCCCAGCGGATTTGAGCTGCCGCCCCAGTTGTACTGGAGCCAGCTCGGCGCGGTGACGGTGATGGTTGCTGCGCCTGCATTGCCGGCGCCGGGGGCCGCGAAGATGAGATTGAAGTTGCCCGCAACGGGGCTTGCGCGGTACTGCAGTCCCGACGCCGCGGCCGCGGCGCAGCCAATGCCGGACACGCCGGGATTGCCGGCATCGCGGACACAGGTCTCGCCGGCCGCGAGATTCAGCTGGTAGTTGCCGATGGAAATCGGCGGTGCCACCGTACAGCTGTCGGCGAGGTTGGTGGTGAAGCCCTGAGTCGTGCTCGAGTAGTACTGAGTGGTCAGCTGCATCGGCAGATCCAGGAGTTCCGAGCCCACCGCGTCGCGCAGCGCGAGCCGCCCATAATACTGGGTCGCGGCGGTGCTGAAGCTGATGCCGGCACCGCTGCCGAAGGTCACGGGGTTCGGCGCCGCGACGCTGTCGGTGTCAATGACGTTGAGGCTGAGCGCGATGTTGGCATTGAACGGTGCGATGGCGGCGCCGCGGTTGAACATGAGGCCGCTGCCGGCGTTGAAAGTCAGCGTGGCCTGCCCGGTACCGAGATCGGCGATGGCAGGATCGGTGCTCGTGGCCGGCAGACCCGAGACATTGAGCGATGGGCTTGCCGGCGTGGGCGTGTAGGCGCGTCCGTTCAACGAGGCGTTGGTCAATTTCAAAAACGCGCCCGTATAGTTGCGCGTGGTCGCGCCGCCCACCGCCTGCGCCGTCACCGTCATTACGGGTGCGACGGTGTAAAGGAGCGGCTGGCCGACATAGCTGAAGGCTCCGGCGCTGCAGCCGGTGCCAAAGACCGGCGTGTTGAGCGCCACGGCGAAGCCGTTCGGGATGAAGCGTCCGACATCGCCCGAGGCAGTCCCCGTCACAGTGCCGGAACCTAAATAGTTGGCGACGCTGGGGCTCAGTGAAATGATGCCCACCTCCGGCCAATTGAATGAACTGCCGGTTGCCACGCCGCCGCTGAAACTGCCGAAGGCCGCGGCATTGTTGAGCGCGGCCGCAGCGCCGCCCGCCGGCGCCAGCAGGTTGGCGCTCAGCGTGACGCCCGGCGGCGATACTTCCTGCCCGTAATTCGGCGTGGCGGCGCCCAGGAAATTAGTGGCGGTGACCGTCGCCGAGAACGGTTGTCCCGCTTGAATGAATGCGGCGCCGGCCGCCGAGGTCGCTCCCGGGTTGTTGCCGGGTGAGGGCGCGGCGGCACAGGTGCCCGCACCGTAAGTCGTGCACTTGATGTTCGATAGAGTGAAGTTATAGGGGTGCACGACGAACTGGCCGCCGCCGCTCATGGTATTGCCCGAGCCTGCGCCGCTGCCGAGCGGGATGCTGTAGCGTGCGAAGAGCGTGATCAGGCCCACATCGGAGTAGTCGAGGCTGAACGGCGCCTCGGCATTCACGGTGCTAAATTTCAGCGGAACCGTCGTGTACAAAGTCACGCCGCTCGCCGGGTTGGACGCGATGTTGGTGGTGACCGCGTTGTTGGTGATGCCGAGCGTTTGTCCGGCCACGCAGCTCGTCGGGTTGTTGCACTGGTAGGCGAGGCTGATGTTGACGGTCGTGCCGCTGGGGAAGGCGGCCGTGCACGCGCCGGTATTGGTGTCGGTGCGCACCGCCTGGAGCGCGAGACTCTGCGTCGAGGACTTGCCCGCCACCTGGGTGCCGATGGTGGTCGCGACATTGGCGCCATTGGTGAAGCGAAAGCCCGACGCCACGAAGGTCAGGGGCGGCTGCTCGGAAGCAGTAGCGCTGCCCGACTTCTGAGTGATGGGGCCATCGGTGACGTTGATGGTGGCCGTCTCGGCGTAGGTGTCCTTGAGCGACAGGGTGACGGCGCCGTTGTCGGCCGTGACGTAAGTGTAGGTTGCCGTGCCGCTGTTCGACGCGCCCGCGATGAAGCTGCCGCCGCCGCTCGTCAGCGACCAGTCGCCGTGGCCGGTGCTGGTGCTCACCGTGATCGTAGCGGTGGTCGCCACCGGCGCGTGAGTCAGGCTGTGCGCCGTGATCGTCACCGGCGAGGCCTGGCAGTTCACCGCCGTCCCCGCATCGCCGATTGCAAAATGATCGGGCGTTCCCGCGCCCGAGCCCGGCTGCAACGCCAGCGTGATACCGATGTTGACGGCCGAGTTGTTGACGCTCGATTGCAGCTGGCCGGTCGCCGTCGACGCCGTCAGCGCTTCGGTGAACGCGCCGATGACGATGCCATTCGGGCCGGCGCCGGTGCCGCCCACGAAGGCACTGGCCATCCCCGTGGGGCTGTTGATGCCCCCGTTGCCGTTGTCGGCCGCGAACAACACGACGAGTTCGGTGTTGGCCATACCCGGCGTGACCGACGGCGCCGTGTAGGAGCCCGAGTTGGCATTCACCTGAGAGGCGCTGGTCGAGACCGGAGCCGTGGCCGAGACGCCGCTGAAGGCGAGGATGAGGCCGCCGGAGGGCTCGGACTGCTGGAAAGTCCAGGTGTAGTTGGTCGTGCCCGCCGCGTCCGCGGAGGTCGCGACGCGATAATAGACCGAACCGCCGATCGAGCTGCCGTCATCCCGCTCCAGCACCGCGGTCCAGCCCGTGGGCGCCGCGCTCACGGCGGGCAAGCCGCCGGTGTTTTGGGCGACGTAGGCAATCATGACGTCGCCCGACGCGAGACCCGCCGGCGCGGTGATCGTGATCGACCCGACGCCCGATGAGGACAGCGCGGGTGCGGATGAGGCGACGTACGCGATCGATGCCCGGCCAGGCGCCGCATACGCAAGGAACAGCAGCGCTCCGAGAAGCGCGAGGGCGCGGCCGAGCCCGCCGGCGGCGGATGAATCACGTGACCGCATGATACTCACCGTTCGGCTCAGGTTGCATTGGTGTAGGTGCCGCTGACGGCCCGATGAACGTAGCTGGGTTGCCCATATGTTCCCGTGGTCGCGGTCGATTTGAGCACATACGAAAAACTCGTCGCGGCGCCGTTCGTGAATGTCGTCGCGGCACAGGTGACGATCACGGTAAACCCGTTGAGCGCCGCCTCGGTGAGGTTCAATGTAGTGCTGGCGGCGCAACTGCCGTGGACGCTTTGGTATGCACCCCACTCGATGCCGGCCTGCGCGGCCGAGAGTGCGCGCGTCTCCTGCAGTACCATGATGACCGTCTGCTGCTGTCCGCTGCCGACGCGGACGGCGACCAGGGCCAGGGCGCCCAGCACCACGATGAGGAATAGCGCCGGGATGAGCGCGAACCCCTGCTGCGACGAAATTGCCGGCGTCGCCGACGACTGCGGCCACAGCGGTTTCACGGCGCGTTCACCACTTGCACTTCGTTCAGCAGCTGCACCGATTGACCGTTTTGAGTGATTTTCAGCGTCAGCGTGGCGAGCGCATTGCGCTGCGCCGTGCCGGAGGTCAACGTGAATTGGCAGCTGCCCACATTGCCCGCCACCAGTGCTGCTGTCGCGCCGGCCGCGCCCAAGGCCGCGGCGCTGGCGGGTTGCACGCTCGCAATCGTGTATCCCGAGTAGCGGGTCAGCGTCCCAGCCCCGGTATCGCACAGATATGAGACCGGCCCGCTGACCAGGTACACGCGCTTGCCGGGAGAGCCAAACACGAATTGGAAGCCCGAGCTCAACGTGACCAGATTCTGGTTAGGCGTAGAGCCCGCCGTGATGGTGATGGTGGTTCCGGCCGGCGTGATGACATTGGTCATCTCATAGGCATTGGCGCCCGGCACACCGACATTGTAGATCGACAGATAATAACTGCTCGAGCTCCAGGGCAGCGTCAGCTGGGTGAACGGCACCGTGGTCGCGAATGCGCCGTCCGTCGTGGTGAAGTCGAGCACCAGCGCGGGATTCGATACAGGCCCGCCGTCCTGATAGCGCGCGCCGTCGGCCGTAGCCAGCAACTCGAGTGCCGTGACCGCGCCGCTGCTGGTCACCCTCACGCTGTTGGGCAGGGCGCTGCGCAGGTCGCGAGCCATGAAGCGCAGCGCACTGTCGGCGGCGTCGACCAGCGCGGCCTGCTGCGTCTGCGTGCTATAGGCGTTCATCGGCATCACGATGAACATCGCCATGAAGGCGACAACGATGGAAGCGACCGTGATCGTGATCACCAGTTCGACGAGTGTGAAGCCGCGGGCGATGGGGCTGGGGGTACGCATCAGTAGTTCGTGCGGTAGCCGGACACGGTCACGCTGCGGCTCGGCGCGTAGCTCACCGTGATGTCGATGCGGCGGGTGGCCGCCGCCGGCACGCCGGTGAGCGCGCTTGACTGGGAGGTGACGACGCTGACCGTGTAGGCGCTCAACGCGGCGATCGAATTGCCGAATTGATCGTGCGCACCGACATCCACCAAGCCGTTGTACTCATCCACCAGGTCCCAGCTGCCGCGTCCGGTATTTGGCGGCGCGCCGTTGGGGTCGACGACCCAGCGCTGCATGATCTCGTCGAGGTAGGACCCGGCGATCGCGATGGCCTGCTGCTGCATCATGGCATCCGAGCTCCGGCTGGCGACTGTGCCGAGCACGCCCAGGATGGTCGTGACCGCGATCGCGACGATGGTGATGGCCACCACCATCTCGATCAGCGTGACGCCGCGGTGCGGTGTGCGCATCGCTACTGCACCTGCACCAGGCCCGTGCCGGCTATGATGGTGAGAGTGTGCGTGCCCACAGTGATCGTGGCCGCAGGGCTCGAACTCAATCGACCCTGGGTGTCGAACTGAAACACCCCGGTCGGCGCGGCAGTGGTATTCGCCGGCGCCGTGTCCTGAATGGCCGAGCCGTCGGCGTTTAATATGGGCGTCGGCCAGGTGGCGTCGCCGAGGTTGCAGGTGTTGCCGGAGGCCGCCTGCTGAGTCGCGACATAGGAGCTCGCTGCCAAGGAGAGCTGCGCCGGGCAACCACTGATGACGGCCGCTTTTTGCGTCGAGCGCAACGCCGCCGCGAGTTCATCGATGTAGCCGCGGTCGGAGAAGGTTTGTTGGGTCCAGAAGCGCGGCGCGATATAGGCCGCCAGGATGCCTGCAATCCCGATGACCACCACCAGCTCGATCAACGTGAAACCCCGCCGATCCAGGGCGGGGTGCGCGCGGTAAGTCGCCGAGCGCCGCATCATTTTCTCTCCGTGCGGGATCCGTCCCGCTAAGAATCCGTGGCGCTAAGTAGCCGGCGAAATCAACAGCCGGTGACTGTAGTCGCCACCTGCGGTGGCACGCCAGCCGCCGTTGCGGGCGTGTAAGTCACAATGCAGCCGGCGGGCGTTGGCGCGCCGACTCGAGTCCACACTCCGTTGGCTCCGCTCGCCCCGGGGGCATACGTGAAGTCAGCCGCGGTTATGCCGTTGATGGCCATCGGAATGCCGCCAGCGGGCGAATCCGGATAATTGTTGAGCATTGCAACCGCCTGGCCTTCCATGACTACGATAGCGGGGTTACCGCTTGCCATGCTCAAGCTGCGGGCCAGCGCAGCGGCGCTCTTCACGGTGCCGGCAAGCCCGTTGACCGTGGCGGTGCGCGCCTGCGTGTCAAGCGCGATGAACTTGGGGATGGCGAATGCGGCAAGGATGCCGAGAATGGTGATCACCACGACCAACTCGATCAAGGTGAATCCACGAGACTGATACGACTTCATCTTTCGGCTCCGCGACGCAATAGCGCCTTGTGTTTTAAACTCATGGGCGCAACGATGCACCTCTACTAGGATGGTAATCGGCAACTACGCAGCACTCTTGAGCTTCGCAGGGTCGGGGACTCCCGTATTTCCCCTGATCTGTGAGGCCCGTCACGGGACCCTCGCATCGCGGCCCGCCAACTCAACCTCCATGCCCCACCTTGCCGATCATGTTCCACATCGGCAGGAACACCCCTAAGGCCAGGATCAGCACCATGCCGCCCACGCCGATGATCAGCAGCGGTTCGAGCATGGCAGTCAGGTTGCGCAGCCGGTAGTCGACCTCGCGCTGGTAATAGCCGGACACTTCTTCGAGCAGGCGCGTCAGCTCGCCGGTCTCCTCGCCCACCAGAATCATCTGCAGCACCAGCGGCGGGAAGATCCCGGCGCCGGCCGCCGCGTGGCTCAACGCCTCGCCGCGTTCGACCGCATCGCGCAGCCGAAGCAGCTGCTCCGCGAGATACTCGTTGCCCGCGGACCGGGCCAGCAGGGTGAGCGCCTGGATCATCGGCACGCCGGCTTCGAGCGAGATCGCGAGCGACCGGGTCACCCGCGACAGCACCGACTGATGCAGGAGGTCGCCGAGCACCGGCACCTTGAGCTTGAAACGGTCCCAGGCGTATCGCCCCGCCTCGGTGGCGATATGGCGCTTGAAGGCGAAGAACGCGAGAATGAAACCCGCCACGAGCGCGATTCCATGCGCGCGGACGAAGCTCGACGTGCCCATGATGATGCGCGTGGGCATTGGAATGTCATTGCCCAGCACTTTGAACAGCGGCGCGAAATTGGGGATCACGAACACGGTGATCACGGCGACGGCGAGCCCGATCACGCCCACCACGATCAACGGATAGCGCACCGCGCTCTTGACCCGGTCCTGCACATCCTGATCTTGGGCGAGGTATTCGCATAGCCGCAGGAACGACGCATCGAGCGTGCCGGTCGATTCGCCCACCCGCACCATGCTGATGAACAGCGCCGAGAAAATCGTCGGGTGCCGCGCCAGCGACGAGGCGAAGTCGCGGCCTGACTCCAGGCTGTGCAGCACGTCGTGCAGGGCGTCGCGCAGCAGCACGTTATGCGTCGACTGGGCGAGGCCGCGCAGTCCGCGCAGCAGGGGCAGGCCGGATTTGGTGATCGAATACATCTGCCGCGAAAACAGCACGAGGTCGGCGGCCCCGGGCTTGCCGGCGCCGAGACGCTGCAGCAGATCCCGCACCGTCGTGCCGTGGACCGCGTCCGGAGCGATTTCGAGCGGCGTGATGCCGAGATTCAACAGCCGCGCCGCCACCGCATCGACATCATCGCCGTCGAGCCGGCCCGTGATGAGATCGCCGCGCCCCGACCGGCCCCGATAACGAAAATTGGCCATGATTTTAAGCGCGCTGCTCGAGCAGCGTCTCGACGCTCGCGTCCGCGAGCGGTGCCGCCGCATCGACGTCCATGAATTCCTCGAGCCCGCTGCCGACCGCCATCGCCTCCGAGAGCGAGCTGACACCGGTGAGCGCGAAGTCGATGGCTCCCTGGGCGAGCGGCACATAGCTTTCGCTTGAGCGAGCGGCGCGGGCGAAGCCTTCGAGATCGCCGCGCCGCACCGCATCGGCCAGCAGACGGTCGATTTCGAGAATCTCATACACGGCGACCCGGCCCCGGTAGCCTGACAGATTGCAGTAGGTACAGCCGGCGCCGGCCATGAACTTCTGCCGCTCGGGATTGAGTTGCGGACGGCAGGCCGCGAGCCACGCCAGCTGGTTCGCCGTGGGCGTCGTCGGTTGGGCGCAGTCCGTGCACACGCGGCGGATCAGCCGCTGCGCGACGATGCCATGCACCGCCGCCGCAATCATGTAACCCGGCGCACCCATATCGAGCAGCCGGTTGATGGTCGCGACCGCATTGATGGTGTGCAGCGTCGAAAACACGAAGTGGCCGGTCATCGCGCCGCGCAGGCCGATCTCCACGGTCTCCCGATCGCGCATCTCGCCGACCAGAATGATGTCGGGATCCTGGCGCAGCGCCGTACGAAGCACACGCGCGAAATCCAGACCGATCTTCGGCAGCACCTGCACCTGCGTGATGCGGTCGAGTCGGTATTCGACCGGGTCCTCGACGGTGATCACTTTCACGCCGGGTTTGTTGATGTGATTGAGCGCGGCATACAGGGTCGTCGTCTTGCCGCTGCCCGTCGGGCCCGTCACCAGCACCATGCCGGCGTTGCGCTCGACCAGCCGGCGAAAACGCGCTTCGGTCGACGCCGGCATGCCGAGCTTCTCGAGCGACAACAGCGCCGTCGACGGATTGAGCAACCGCATGACGACGGATTCGCCGTGGGTCGTCGGCATGGTCGCCAGGCGCACATCGACGCTGGCGTCCCGGACGCGAATGCTGAAGCGCCCGTCCTGGGGCAGGCGTTTCTCGGCAATGTCGAGCCCACACATCAGCTTGAGCCGCGTCACCAAGGCGCTCGCCACCCGGCGCCCATCGATGACCTGTTCCTGCAGGACACCGTCGACTCGCAGCCGGATGCGCAGCTTGCCCTCGCCCGGCTCGATGTGGATGTCGGAGGCACGCGCCTGCATGGCATCGTTGAACATGGTCTGAAGCAGCTTGATGACCGGCGCGTCGGGAGAGCTCTCTTCCGCCGACAGCTGTTCGATGTCGACATCGCCTTCCCGAAGATCGTCGCGGACGGCCTCCGCCAGCGAGGCGATCTCATCGGTCTGGCGATACACGACGTCGAGCGTCTTGAGGAAGTCCGCTTCGCCCACCAGCGCGAGACGGATGGGCTGCTTGAGCCGCGCCTGCAGCTCGTCGTAGGCATGAATATCGGAGGGGTCCGCCATTCCCACCAGCAGGCCGCGGGCGTCCTGCATCAGCACGATGGCCCGGTAGCGCCGCGCCAGCGGTTCCGGAAGCAATTTCACCGCTTCTCGGTCCACCCGCGCCTGCTTGAGGTCGACGAAGGGAACCTGCAAATGCTTCGACAGGAACTCGTGCAGCGACGCTTCGGACATCAATCCCAAGTCGGCGAGCACGCGCCCCAGCTTGCGCCCCGAACGGCGCTGTTCGGTGAGCGCCGCCTGGAGCTGCTCATCGGTGATGGCCTTGTGCTCGACCAACATCTCGCCGAGACGGATTCTGCGTTTGACTGTCATGAGCTGGTACCCCGCCCTACTGGGCGGCGTCGCGCACCGTCGGATCGAGTTTGGCGGCGTGGTTCACTTCCTCGCCGGTCAGCTGCGACCACTGCGCATCGGTGTCGACCACGATGGGCCGAAGTAAAATCACGAGTTCAGTGTGATTGGTGATTTTCTGCTGGCTCTTGAACAGGTTGCCGAGCAGCGGGATATCGCCCAGTACCGGCACGCGGTAGTCCTGAGTGCTGTGGCTGGTTTGCATCAGGCCGCCGATCACGATGAGTTGGCCGCTCATCGCCTTGACCACACTGTCCGACTCGCGCACCTCGCTGAAGGCGAGCGGCAGGGAGGAGGTACCGTTGGCGGCACCGCCAATGGTCACCGACAAGACTTTCGAGGTCACGACGCTGACCGTCGGGTGAATGTGCAGAATGATCTGTCCGTCGTAGGACAGTTGCGGCGTCACGTCGAGCGCCACGCCGGAGAAGAACGGTGCCAGGTCGAGATTGTTGGACGTCGACGAAGACGTTCCCACCACCGTATTGCTCGACACCCCGGTCACGAAGTACTCATCGTCGCCGGCCTTGATGACCGCTTTCTGGTTGTTGAGCGTCGACACCCGCGGGCTCGACAGCACCGTGGTCTTGCCCTGCGTGGCCAGCGCCTCGACATAGGATGCGAAGCTGCCGGCATTGACCGCCACCGCGAACGCGCCGCCCAAGGTGTTGGTGAGCGCGCTGGTGATGGGGTTTCCGGGCCCAACCGTCACCGGCTTCGACGGTTGATTCAAGAGCTGCAAATTATTGCTGCCGAATCCGTTCTGCGGACCGGTCTGAAAGGCGCCGTACGTGCTGGCGCCGTTCTTCGCGATGGCGGCCCAGTTGATGCCGGCCTGAAATGCGCTCGACAACTGGACCTCGATGATCTTGGCCTCGATGATCACCTGCCGCGTGGCAATCTGCTGGATCTTGTCGAGGAACTGCTGGACGTCGCGCAGTTCGCGCGGCGTCGCACGGATGGCGATCAGGCCGGACTCAGCGTTCAGGACGACGTTGCGGCCGCCCTCGGTTCCGACCAGCGCGCGCAGACTGGCCTCGAGCTCGGGCCAGAAGTCCGAAGACGAACGGGTCGATACGCTGGTGCCGGTGATTTCCTTGACACGGTCGCCCTGTTTGGCTCCCTGGGTGGATGAGAACACGGTGCCCGGCGGCTCGCTCAGGCCCTGCGATTGGGTGTCGATGCCGCCGCCCTGTCCGGACCCTCCGACGTTCTGCTGGCTCGAGCTCTGGCCGACCTGGCCCGAGGAAACCCGCGTACGCGACGTGCCGCGGCGTTCGAGATCGATGTAATTCACCTGAAAGAGACGCGTCTGCAGCGCCGGAGGGACGATGACGAAGCCGGACGGGATGCGCCGGTAATCGTAGCCATAGGCGTCGCGCACCGCGTCGAGCACCTCGACCAGGGTCACGCTCTTCATCTTCAGGGTGATGATCCCGCCCACATTGGGCTCGAGCACGATGTTGTAGGGCGTGCCGTCGGCGAGGCCCTCGAAGAAGGTGCGCGCCGGCGCGTCGGCGACGGCGACGTCGAATCGGGCCTCGTCGCCGCGGGCGGGAGGCACGAGCCCCATGCACAAGAGCGCGACGGGAAACAGGAATTTGGCGTACATCATCGGGAGACTCCGCTTAGAGCGAGCGGCGTTTCCGCCGTGGGCTTTTTGAAGGTGGTTACTGCGTGCGTGAGGTGCAGCTCGTGCCACTGATTGGCGTGGCGGTACCTGATGCCGTCCGCGAGCACCGAATCAATGGTGTAGGCGCCAACCACGGAACCGCTGCGCACCAGCCGGCCGTTGAATATGGCGGTGCGTTCGCCGGCGAAAGTCAGCACCGCGGAGAGCACCGGAATAGGCTCGCGCGGCACCGTGGCGTGGCTCTGCGCGAGCGGCGGCCGCATCGGATCGCGCAGCCCGTCGGCGTTTGCCGGGAAGCAGAAGCCGAGCGCCGCCAAGAAGATCAGCCTGTTCATACGCTGATCCAGTAGCGCGACAAGGAGAGTGCGCCGATGACGATGCGTACGCGGTTGACCGGGTATTCGCCCGCCGTCAGTTCGACCTGCTGCCAATGAATGCGCCACGGCAGGGCCTCCAGGGCCCGCAGGTAGGCAACCACGCTGCCGTAGTCTCCCTCCACCACCATCTCAACGGGGTGCAAATACGGACCGCGGTCATCCGCGGCGATCGGTGCGTCCTTACCTAAGCCCAAGGGATCCGACAGGCTCTGCACCGGCAGGTTCGCGAGGCTGTCGAGCTTCAGTCCGTGCTGTTCGGCGAGCAGCTCCTTGAGCAGCTCCGTCATGCGCTCGGGCGCCACGTAACCCTGTGCGACCCTGCTGAGCTCGGCGTCAAGGGCGGCGACCCGCTCCGTGAGAGCGCGATTGCGGGCAACCGCCGCCACCGCCGGATTCAGCGAGGAGGCGGCGCCAATCTGATCCATCATCGACGTGTGCCGGCGCGCATCCACCAAGTGCTGCTCGGCTATTCTCGCCCGCGCCGCCAACGGGTCCATCAGCAGCCATTGCCAGGCGATGTACACCAGGGCGACGCCCGCGCCGAATATGATGACTCTCTCACGCAGCGTCAGCGCGTCGAGCCGCTCGATGAACGGCCGCACCCGGCTGATGGCGCTGAACGCTCTCATGGCCGCGGTTCCGCAACGGCTGGGTGCGTTTCCGCGGAGGGAAACTTGAGGCCGGGCGCGCCAAGCTCGAACACCAGTTGCGCGGGCGCTTCCTCGTGTTTGGCGCGGCGTATCGTGAGCTTGTCGAACCGCACCCCGGCGAGGGCATGTTCCTCGGCCAGCGCGGCGAGATAGGCAGGAATCAGCCGGGAGTCGACCGCGCTGCCCTCCAATGCGAGCCGGCCGTCGCCGGAACCCACGACGATGGAGCGCAGCCACAGGCCATCGAGCTGCCGGCGCGCGAGTGCCTCCAGCCTTGCGGCAAACCCGGTGGCCGGCGACACCGTCCCCAGGCGTACCAGATCAAGTGCCCGCTCGCGCGCCGCGATGTCGGCGCTCAAACTCTTAGCCTGCGTCTCGAGTTCGGCCAGACTGCGGCCCGGCTGCAGCGCCGCGCCGGTGCGCTCGACCCTCGCGAGTTCGGTCGCCTGCTGCGTCTCGAGCCGCGCCAGCGTGCCTTCGACGCGAGCGGTGCGCCAGGCGCCGAACGCGGCGAGACCGCACAGGCACAGGCCGAGAAGGCAAAGGCCCACGCCGATCGCCCGCGCCGAGAAGAGTCGTTTCTCGGCGCCGAGGATGGGCTGATAAAGATTGACTTGTTGTTCCATGGCGGGCGTTCAGAGCGAGCGATGCTCTTCGCGAAGGGCGGCGCCGACGGCGAGCAGGCAGGCGGACTGGGCGGCCGGTTCTATCGGAGTCGCGCAGCTGAGCAGCACATTGAGGTCCAAGCTCGCAACCTCGAAGCCGGTCTCACGCCCCAAATCCTGAGCGAGGTCGTTGGCGCGCGCGCCGGCGGGCGACACCGCGATCCGCGTGATCGGCGGCTGGTCGAAATGCCGCTCGTAGTAGTCCAAGGAACGCTGCAACTCGAGCACGACGCTTGCGGCATCCACTCGCGTGCCGGCCGCGCCCGGTGCCGCGAGCGGCGCCGGCTGAAGGTTCATCTGGCGCGCGAAATAAAACGTCGTGCCGCGGACCAGAACGATGGTGGCGGTGGTCTCGCCCAGGTAGAGCAGCGCCACGCCGGCCGCCGCCGCGGGCAGCAAGGCCGCAAGATTGCGCAGGCACAACTCCGGCACGTCAACGACGTCGAAGGCCGGGACCGCGGCCAGTGCGCTTGCATAGCGGTCGAGGGCGCTGCGTCGCGCCGCCACGGCATACATCATGCGCCCATGGTTGCCGCGGTTTTGTTCGGGAACGGCGAACAGGTCGATGACTGCGTCCTCGACGCGAAAGTCGATACTGTCCTTGAGGCGCCAGCGCATGGCTGCGCGCAGTTCCGCCGGCGGTACGTCCGGTGCTTCGATCAGGGCCAACTGATAGTCCTCCGGCCGCAGCACCGCGCTCACCGGCATGCGCGGCAACCCCGCGGCGCGCAATGCGGCCGGCACGGCGTCAGCGCCGCGCGCCGCATCAAAGGGCAACAGTTCGCATCGCTCGAGCATGGAACTGCCGCCGTCGCGGCGCATGACGGCGACCGCAATCTCGTTGGGGCCAAAAGCAAGGCCCACACGGCCTTTCGCAGCGGAAGATTTCCTCAGTCCGAACACACGACACTCCATGCCGAGCAGGCGCGGTTTCCGCCTGTCATTGCGTTCAGGTATCGGATGAACGACCGCGATCTTTAACAGAAGCGGGAATTGACGCGGGTTTTGCGACCCTCGAGCGGTCGCGAAGCGTCAAAACGTGACAGGCGTCCCAGTCCCCCGCCGCGTGCGATCATGGCTTATGCCGCTCAAGCCACGCACCAGACCTCAGCGCCGCTGGCGCATCCCTCGGCGCCGCTGGCGCATCGCAAGACTCTGGCCGAATGCCCGCTTGCGTCGCGGCGTCATGCGCATCTTCCGGCGTGCGCCCCGGCCGGTGCAGGCGTGCGCCATCCTCGCGATCGCCGCAATCCTGTGGCTCGCCTGCAACTGGGCGTATCAAGTGGTCCGCAAACCATCGGAGCTGTTCTTTCCGGTCAGCGGCACGCTCAACAAGACGCCGGCCGAGACCTGGCGGCGGTACTCGCCCCTGTTCCAGAAATATTCCACGTCTGTCATTTCCCCCGCGCTGCTCGCGGCGCTCGCGCAAGTCGAGGGTTCGGGCAATCCGGTGGCGCGCACCTACTGGCGCTGGTCCTTCAACCCCAAGCCTTTCGACGTGTACCGCCCGGCATCGAGCGCAGTGGGGATGTACCAGATCACCGACGGCACCTTCGCCGAGGCCCGGCGCTATTGCATCCACGATCATGCCGTCGCCGAGGACGGCCCGTGGAACGACTGGAAGTCATGCTGGTTCAATCGGCTGTATACGCGCGTGGTGCCGTCCCATGCGGTGGAATTGACCTCGGCGTACCTCGATCGCAGTGTGGCAGGCGCGCTGGAGCGCCATCACCTGAAATCCGCCGCTCTCGAGCGTCAACAAGAACTGGCCGCGCTGATCCATCTCTGCGGCGCAGGCGCCGGCGATGCCTATGTGCGGCGCGGACTGCGTTTGGCCGCCGGTGAGCGCTGCGGAGATCACGACGCCCGGGACTACCTCGCGCGAGTGAACGGCATGAAGCGAGTATTCGAGACGATCGAGAGAACGCGCTGAGCGCTGCCGATCAAGCGCTGAGCGCTGCCGATCAAGCGCTGATCGCTGCCAAGCGCTAAGCGCTGTCGATCAAAATGGCGCGGAAGTCGTTGACGTTGGTGAGCGTGGGTCCCGTGATCACCGAATCCCCGAGCGCGGTGAAGAATCCGTGGCCGTCGTTGTTCGCCAGCATGTCCTTCGGCCTCAAGCCCAGCGACCAGGCACGGGCGAGTGTGTCGGGTCCGATGCAGCCGCCCGCGATCTCTTCCTGGCCATCGACGCCATCCGTGTCGCCGGCCAGGGCGTGGACGCGCGGGTGCCCGTCGAGAGCGATGGCCAGCGACAACAAAAACTCGACGTTGCGTCCGCCGCGGCCGCGGCCGCGCACCGTGACCGTGGTTTCGCCGCCGGACAGCAGCACACAGGGTGTGGCGAACGGCTGACCGCGCTCGGCCACCTGCAATGCCATGCTGGCAAACACCTTGCCCACATCGCGCGCCTCGCCTTCGATGGCATCGCCGAGAATGTACGGCGTGACGCCCGCGGACCGCGCCACGCGCGCGGCCGCCTCGAGCGCCATCTGCGGGGTGGCGATCATTTGAGCCGTGGAGCGCGCCAGCCGCGCATCGCCGGGCTTCACGGATTCGCCGCGCCCGCTCTCCAGCGCCTCGCGCACCGGACCGGGCAGTTCGATGCCGTAGCGGCGCACGATGGCGAGCGCATCGGCGCAGGTCGTCGGGTCCGCGACCGTGGGGCCGGAAGCAATGTCGATGGGCCGGTCGCCGGGAACGTCGGAGATGAGCAGCGTGAGCACTCGCGCCGGGTGGCATGCGGCGGCCAGCCGGCCGCCCTTGATGGCGGAGAGATGACGCCGCACGCAATTCATTTCGCCGATGGTGGCGCCGCAGGCCAGCAGCGCGCGGCTCACGGCTTGCTTCATGTCGAGGTTGAGTCCGGGAGCCGGCAAGGGCAGTAGCGCAGAACCGCCGCCGGAGAACAGGCACAGCACCAGGTCGTCCTCGCGCAGTGCGCCGACCCGTTCAAGCATGCGCTGCGCCGCGTGCATCCCGGCCGCGTCCGGTACCGGATGCGCCGCTTCGACGATGTCGATGCGTTCGCAGGGCACGGCGTAGCCATAGCGTGTGACCACCAGCCCCGACAGCGGACCGGACCAGTTGTCCTCCACCGCTCGCGCCATGGCGGCGGAGGCCTTGCCGGCCCCGACAACGACGAGCCTGCCGCGAGGTGGTGCCGGCAGGTGCGGCGGCACACAGAGCGCGGGCTGCGCCGATGCGATGGCGGCGTCGAACATGGACCGCAGCAGCACCCGCGGCAGGAGAGGGGCTGCGGCATCTGTCATGGCGGGGGCCCTAGACTGTCATGCCGGGCTCTAAAGCACCGACTCGAGCAGGGTTGCCATTTGCGCGGGGTTTCTCGTGATCTTGATCCCGCACTCCTCCATGACGTTCAGCTTCTCCAGGGCGGTGCCCTTGCCTCCGGAGATGATCGCGCCTGCGTGACCCATGCGCTTTCCCGGCGGCGCCGTGACTCCGGCGATGAATCCGACCACCGGCTTTTTCATGTGATGCCTGACCCAGCGCGCGCAGGTTTCCTCGTCGTCGCCGCCGATTTCGCCCACCATGATCACGGCGTCGGTCTCGGGATCCTCGTTGAACATCCGCATCACGTCGATGTGTTTCAGTCCGTTGACCGGATCGCCGCCGATGCCCACGCACGTCGATTGTCCCAGCCCCAGTTCCATCAATTGACCAACCGCTTCGTACGTCAGGGTGCCGGAACGGGAGACCACCCCGATGCGCCCCTTCTTGTGGATGTGTCCGGGCATGATGCCGATCTTGATCTCATCGGGCGTGATCACGCCGGGGCAGTTGGGTCCCACCAGCAGGGTCTTCTTGCCGCGCATCCGGTTGCGGGTGGCGATCATGTCGCGAACCGGTACTCCCTCGGTGATGCAGATGACCAAGTCGAGATCCGCGTCGACCGCCTCATCGATGGCACCGGCGGCGAAAGGCGGCGGCACATAGATCACCGACACGGTGGCTCCGGTCTGCTCTTTGGCCTGGGCTACAGTGGCGAAAATCGGGATGCCCTCGAAGTTCTCCCCGGCCTTGCTCGGATTGACGCCGGCGACGAAACATTCTCTGCCGTACGCATAGTCGCGGCACAGGCGGGTATGGAAGGCCCCGGTCTTGCCCGTGATGCCCTGGGTGATCACCTTGGTGTTCCGGTCGATCAGGATGCTCATGAATGGTTCCCTTTTCTCTTTGCGCCGATTGCGGCGACGATCTTCTGCGCCGCGTCCGCCATGTTGTCGGCGGAAATGATCGGCAGTCCCGACTCCCGCAATTTCTGCCGGCCCAATTCCTCGTTGGTTCCCTTCATGCGCACCACCAATGGAACATTGAGCTTCACTTCCTGGGCGGCGGCGATGACGCCCTCCGCAATCGTGTCGCAACGCATGATGCCGCCGAAGATGTTCACCAGAATCCCCTTGACGGCCGGATTTTTCAGCATCAATTTGAACGCCTCGGTCACTTTCTGCGTCGTGGCGCCGCCGCCGACATCGAGGAAATTCGCGGGCTCGGCGCCGAACAGCTTGATGGTGTCCATGGTGGCCATCGCAAGACCCGCGCCATTGACCAGACAGCCGATATTGCCGTTGAGCGAGATGTAGGAAAGATCGAACTTGGACGCCTCGACTTCCGCCGGATCCTCCTCGTCGAGGTCGCGCATGGCGACGATCTCCGGGTGCCTGAATAGCGCGTTGGAATCGAAATTGAGCTTGGCGTCGAGAGCCAGCACCCTGCCGTCGCCGGTGATGATCAGCGGGTTGATTTCCGCGAGCGATGCATCGCACTCCACGAACGCGCGGTACAGACCCTGCATGAAATTGCGCGCCTGCTCCACCGAGCCGTCCGGCACGCCGATCTTTCGCGCGACATCGTCAGCTTGGGCATCGGACAGCCCGGCCACCGGATCGATGGCGACTTTGTGAATCTTCTCCGGCGTGTGGGCGGCGACCTCTTCGATCTCCATGCCGCCCTCCGAACTCGCCATCAAGGTCACGCGCTGCGTGGCACGGTCGACCACCATGCCCACATACAATTCCTTGCGGATGTCGGCGCCCTCCTCCACGAGCAGGCGCTTTACCAAACGGCCCTGGGGACCGGTCTGATGGGTGATGAGCGTCATGCCGAGGATCTTCGAGGCGTATTCGTGCACCTCCTCGAGTGACTTCGCCACCTTGACGCCGCCGCCCTTGCCGCGGCCGCCGGCATGGATCTGCGCCTTGACGACCCAGACCCTGCCGCCGAGTTCTCGCGCCGCGGCATCCGCCTCGGTCACCGAGAAGCAGGGGACGCCGCGCGGCGTGGCGACCCCGTACTTGCGCAGAATTTCCTTGCCCTGATACTCGTGAACATTCATGACTTGAGCCTCTTTGAGCGGCAGACGACCTCGTGCCGCCCGGTATGTTTCAAGCGGCAGACGACCTCGTGCCGCCCGGTGCGCTGCTCTCGACGACGCTCTTCGCCAGAAGCTTGGTCAGTGCGTAAACCGTGTCGATGTGAGGGGTCGGTGTCTGCGTCAATCGAGCCAGTTCCACCACCGAACCGAGCAGCGCGTCGATCTCGAGCGTGCGCGCGGACTCGACATCCTGCAGCATCGAGGTCTTGTGGTGGCCCACCCGCTCGGCACCGCTGATGCGCTTCTCGAGCGATACACGGAAGGTAATGCCGAGTTTGTTGGCGACGATCTCGGCCTCGGCCATCATCGCCGCCGCGACGGCTCGGCTCGGCGGAAATTGACAGATATCGGCGAGCGTGGCGCGCGACAATGCGCTGATCGGATTGAAGGTCAAGTTGCCCCATAACTTCAACCAAATCTCGGCGCGGATGTCGCTGAGCACCGGAGCCTGCAATCCGGCCCGAATGAAGCAATCGCTTACGCGGGTGACGCGCTCGCTGGCTGAGCCATCCGGTTCACCGACCGGGAATCGATTGCCTTCGATGTGCTTGATGACGGCCGGAGCCACGAGTTCCGCGGCCGGATACACGACGCAACCGATGACGCGCTCGGCGGGGATGTGCTCGCTGATCACGCCGTGCGGATCGACGCTCGTGACTCGCGTACCCGCCAGCTCACCGGCGTGCCGGTGAAAGTACCAATAGGGAATGCCGTTTTGCATGGGGACCACGACGGTATCAGGACCGAACAGCGTCGGCACGTCCCGGGCGCAGCCTTCGACCTGGTGCGCCTTCATGGCCAGAATGACGACATCCTGCGCGCCGGCGGCGCCGTAGTCCTCGGTCGCCTTGACTTGGCGTACCGCCTGCTCGCTGCCGTCGGCCAGCACCAGTCGAATGCCGCGGTTACGAAGCGCCGCCAGGTTCGCTCCGCGCGCGATGAAGGTCACGTCCTCGCCGGCCAGCGCGAGCCGGATCCCGACGTAGCCGCCGATCGCACCGACACCGATGATGGCTATCTTCAATGACGTTCACCAATGACGCGCCGGAAGTCACGCCGTTTACTGAATCTGTTCGAAAACGACCAGGGGTGCGGCCGCACCCCTGGTCTCGCCAGGGAGAATACTCCGGGCTATCACGCGTCCTTGCTCAGAACGTGTAGTGCAACCCGGTCGAGAACCCGATCTCGTGGCAGCCACCCCAAGTGGTGGGTCCGGCGCTGCTGTAATCGATGAACGGCTGAGTCGTGCCGTCATGGCAGTCCGTCGTCACACCACGGCCGCCGGCGCCGAGATCATAGTGCGCATTGGTGCTGTTGACCGTGTCCGCCGCATCGAAGTACCAGTACAGATTCTTGTCGAATTTGTGCTTCCACGCCATCGTGTACATGTTCGCGTAATTATTGGAAGTCGTCGGATCGTAGTTATGCTGCCCGCCCGGATCCCCCGGGGTGCGTCCGGCATGCGCCCAGCCCACGCTCAAGTTATCCTTCGCCGAGAAATCCTGTGAGAGCGCGAACCACAATCCGTTCCTCTGCCGCTCGTTTTGAAATTGGTACGCCGCCGGCAGACTCCGCTTCATGTACTCGTAGATTCCGCTGACGGTGAGTCCAAAATCAAACTTGAACTGCGCTCCCGCCTTGAACGCCGACTCGTCCGCAATGTCGTTGGTGTACTCGGGGCTGCCGAACGTCGCCGCCTGCGGGTACTCCGCGGCAAACGCGTTGTACGCGCCCCAGTTGAGCAGCGGAGACACTCCGACACCCGTCGCGGGATTACCGAGGCCCAATAGGTATGCGTAGTAGGGGTTGTTTGCGCCGACGCCGTCGCTGTTGCGATTCACCGCCTTGTGAAGTTCCCAAGCCGCCGTAAGGTAGATCGGTCCGGTTTCGAATTTCAGATCGACGCTGTAGGCATTGTCATAGCCGCCGTCGTCGCAGGCGATGAACAGATTCCCGCTTCCCGGCGTGTTGCCGCCGTTGCAGTCCGGGGAGCCGGACGATTGGGCGAGACTGTCGGGAGTGCGATTTTGCCCGGGTGAAAACATCACATCGAAGCTGAACACGCCCAGTTTCGGCGATTCATACCATATGGAATGATCGATTCGGGTGCCAAACTCGACCCGGTTGTCGCCGCCGGTATTGCCCATGACGACGCTGTAGTCGCCCAGCATGCCGGAGAAGGGATTCATGCGATCCGTGGATTTTTTGTACGGCGAGTACGAGGTGCCGAATTTCAGCTTGCCCCAGCTATTGCCTGCGATGCCGACGAAGCTGTCGCCGTAGCCCAAGCTACCCTTGGTGACATTCGACTGCGCGGTGTAGCCGCCGCTCAGGCCCGGTGCATTGGTGATTTGCGGCTGTACCTCGAGCTGGTAGATGAATTCGACCTCGCTGCTGGGGATTTTGTGCGAACCACGATAGCCAAGCACGGACTTGTTGGTGGACAAACCCACCACGTAGCCCACATTGCCCACCGGACCTGCTCCGCCTGCCTTGGCGGGACCCCTCACATAGACGCCCGGATTGGCCGGATTGAACGCGGAATAGGGGTACGCCACGAAGCCATTCTCGCCCTTGGTCACGTCGTCCACGGAAACGTCGAGGGTTCCGTAGAAGCCCTTGGCAAACTTGTCGAACAACGGCTCGGCAGGCGCCTCCTTCTTCGCCTCTTTCGCGGGCGGCGGAACGACCGCTGCCACCGGCGGCGCCGCGGGCTTCGCCGCTAGTGCCGCTTGCTGCTGTGACAGTGCGTCAATCTTCTTCTGCATCTCTAGCATCTGTTGCTGCATGATGCGCATCTGCTCTTTCAGTGCTTGCGCTTGCGCTTGCGCGTCATCCGCAAAGACGGCGCCGTTGAAGGCGACACTGGCGGCGCATGCCGCAAGCGCCACCAGCATAGGCTTGGCCAATTTGAATTTAAGCATTGTGTGATTCCTCATGAAACGCGTTTGTTTGAGTCATTCTCGTCGTCATCCACCCTCACCCTCAACTCGTGATTGCACCCCCCTTGCAGCGTGCAATCTCCCTCTCCTTCGATCTCTCGACCCGCGTCCAGGCTACAGACCTCTATGCTCCGGGAATGAGGCCTGCGCCGCGCGCCCATTGGTACTTCGCGCCGAGAACGGCGACCGGAATCTCGGTGGAATAGGCGTAGGCGGGAATGCCGTGCTGATACAGGTACTCCGCCGCTTCCTCCACTTCCACATCGCCGGCCAGGGAAGCCACCACGGGCTTCTCGATGCCTTTCGCGCGCATCTCCGCCACTACCTCGACCATCAACTTCGCAAACACCATGGGTGGCGTGATGATGGTGTGCCAGTAGCCGAGAATCAGCGCATGAATGCGCGGATCCTGCAGGCCCAGCCGTACGGTGTTTTGATAGGTGCTCGGAGGCTCTCCGCCGGTGATGTCCACCGGATTGCCGGCGGCGCCGAACGGCGGAATAAATTTGCGGAACGCGGCGTCAAGGTCGGCGGGCATCGCCATCAACGATAGTCCGTTGTCCACGCAGGCATCCGAGAGCAGCACACCGGAGCCACCCGCTCCCGTGATGATGACCACATTGTTGCCCTTGGGCGTCGGCAGAACGGGGATGCCGCGTGCAAAGTCCAGCAAGTCGCGCAGGCTTCGCGCTCGAATGACCCCGGACTGCTTGAAAACATCTTCGTAAATTTTGTCGTTGCCGGCGAGCGCGCCGGTATGCGAACTCGCGGCGCGCGCGCCCATGCTGGTGCGCCCGGCCTTCAAGACCACGATGGGCTTTTTCTTGGAAACCCGCTTCGCGACTTCGGCGAAGGAACGGCCGTCCTTGAGATCCTCGCAGTGCTGCGCAATGATCGTCGTGTTCTCGTCCTGCTCGAAGTAGGTGAGCAAGTCGTCTTCGTCGATGTCGGCCTTGTTGCCGAGCCCGACGATGGCCGATACACCCATCTTGGCGGAGCGCGAGAATCCGATGATCGCCATGCCGATGCCGCCGGACTGGGAGGACAGCGCCGCATGGCCTTTGACGTCGTAGGCCGTGCAGAAGGTCGCGCACAGATTACTGGGCGTGTAGTAGAAGCCGTAAATATTCGGCCCCATGAGGCGCACGCCGTACCTGCGGCCGATCTCGATCAATTCGTTCTGTCCGGCCACATTGCCGGTCTCGGCAAATCCCGACGGGATCAAGATGGCGCCGGCGATTTTCTTCTCGCCCACCTCGGTCAACGCCTGCGCGACGAATTTCGCGGGAATGGCGAACACCGCGACATCGATGTCCCCCGGGACATCCTTGACGCTCTTGTAGGCCTTCTTATCCATGATGCTTTCGGCATTCGGATGAATGGGATAGATCGCGCCCTTGTAGCCGCCGTTGATCAGATTCTTCATCACGGAATTGCCGATCTTGCCGTTCTCGGCCGAAGCGCCGATCACCGCCACCGCCTTGGGTTTCATGATGCGGGTCATCTTCTCGACGATGGCCGCCTGACTCGGCCGATCGCGCGCGGGCGCGGGATTAAAATCCAGAACGATGCGCACGTCGGCCGCGGTCGCTCCCTGATCGGTGGCGAACACGGGATTCAAGTCCATTTCCGATATTTCGGGAAAATCCGCAACCAGCGCCGATACCTTCTCGATCATCCCCGCAAGTGCCGCGCGGTTTACCGGCTTGGTGCCGCGCACTCCGCGTAAAATCTCGGCCGCCGCGATGCCATCGAGCATCGACAGCGCATCCTCATTGGTGGCAGGCGCCAACCGGAAGGTAATGTCCTTCAGCACCTCGACCAGGATGCCGCCCAGACCGAAGGCCACCAGCTTGCCGAAGGCCGGGTCGGTCACCGCGCCGATGATGACTTCCTGGCCGCCGGCCAGCATCTGCTGAACTTGCACGCCGAGAATCTCGGCTCTGGCGTCGTACTTCTTTGCATTGCCGACAATCGTGGAGTACGCGGTCCTCGCGGCATCGGCCGACTTGACTCCGACAATGACTCCGCCCGCTTCGGTCTTGTGCAGAATCTGCGGCGACACGATCTTCATGACCACGGGGAAGCCGATGTCGGAGGCGAGCTTGGCCGCATCCTCCGCGGTCGTCGCCACGCCTTCTTTCGGAATGGCGATTCCGTACGCCTCGCAGATTCCCCGCGCCTCGGGCGCGGTCAAAGCGGCGCGCTTGGCGGCCGAGGCTTGGGTCAGGATCTTGCGAACGGCGTTCTTGTCATGCGTCATCGTCAAATTGCCTTCTTCAATCTCAGTGCGGCAACCTCAGCGGCGGCGTAGCCGAGCTCCGCCAGTACCTCGTCGGTGTGTTCACCCAATAAAGGAGAGCGCTTGACCTCGGTCGGGCTGTCGCTCATCTTGATGGGATTGCCCACCGTCAGGTACTTGCCGCGTTGCGGATGGTCCACCTCGACGACCGTGCCGGTCTTGCGCAAGCTGGGTTCATTGGCCAGCTCTTGCATGGACAGGATCGGACCGCAGGGAATGTCATGCTCATTGAGCAGCGCCATGGCTTCGAATTTGGTCTTCGTGACCGTCCATGCTTCCACGGTGCCGAACACCTCTTTGAGTCTGGGCAGACGCGCCTCGGGCGTGGCGAAGTTGGGATCGGTGAGCCAGTCTTCCTTGCCGATCACCTTGCAGATGTCCTTCCAAACCGGCGCCTGCGCGATGAAGTAGAGGTAAGCGTTGGGGTCCGTTTCCCAGCCCTTGCACTTGACGATGGTCCCCGGCTGGCCGCCGCCCGACGCGTTGCCGGCCCGAGGAACCGCGTTGCCGAACTCGCCGTTCGGATATTGCGGATATTCCTTCATGACATGGGTGCGATCGAGGCGCTGCTGGTCGCGCAGTTTGACGCGGCAGAGATTCAAAACTCCGTCCTGCATCGCCGCCAACACTCTCTGGCCCCGCCCGGTGGTGTTGCGCTGGTACAGCGCCGCCACGATGCCGAGCGCCAGATGCAGTCCGGTACCGCTGTCGCCGATCTGCGAGCCCGTGACCAGCGGCGGGCCATCGTCAAACCCCGTCGTCGAGGCCGATCCCCCCGCACACTGGGCGACGTTCTCGTACACCTTGCAGTCCTCGTACGGTCCGGGACCGAAACCCTTGACGGAGGCGAGGATCATGCGCGGATTGAGCTCTTGAACCCGCTCCCACGTGAACCCCATGCGATCGAGAGCGCCGGGCGCGAAATTTTCCACCATGACATCGCAATGCTTCACCAGCTTCTCGAGTACTTGCCTGCCGCCCTCGCTCTTGGTATCGAGCGTCACCGACCGCTTGTTGTGATTCAGCATCGTGAAATACAGGCTGTCGACGCCCGGAATATCGCGCAGCTGTTCGCGCGTGATATCGCCGGCGCCCGCCCGTTCGATCTTGATCACGTCGGCGCCGAACCATGCCAGCAATTGCGTGCAGGTTGGACCCGACTGCACATGCGTGAAGTCGAGTATGCGAACCCCGTCCAATGCCTTACCCATGCCGCGGTCCCGCCTTGTTCACTTGTACATCGTCTGATTCTTGGTGCCCGGCGCGTATTCGCGCGGGTCGACCCAGATGTTGACGACCGCCGAGCGGCGCAGCTTTCGAATCGACTCCCGCGCGCGCTGCAGCGCCGGCGCGATCTGCGCCGGGTCGCGCACTTCTTCGCCATAGCCGCCCAACATTTCGGCAAACTTGCCGAAGGGCACATCGCCGAGCAGATTGCCGACGTTGCCGCGCTGCTCGCCGTACTTTGCGAGCTGGCCGTAGCGAATCTGGTTCATCGCCGAATTGTTGCCGATGACCGCGAGATACGGGACGCCGAAGCGGTTGGCCGTCTCCATGTCGAAGGCGGTCATGCCGAACGAACCATCGCCGTAGTAGCACAGGACTTCCTTGGACGGGTTGGCAAGACCGGCTGCGATTGCAAAGCCCGTGCCGACGCCCAGTGAGCCGAGTGCGCCCGGGTCCATCCATTGCCCCGGTCCGCGCGGGCGCACGGCTTGCGCTGAAATCGTCACGACGTCGCCGCCATCGCCGATATAAATGGTGTTGTCGGCCAGAAACTCGTTCAGTTCCCACGCAACCCGGTACGGGTGAATCGGCGTGCTGTTCGATTTGAATAGCGGCATGAGCTTTTCGGTGGCGGCCGCTTCGCCTTCGTTCAGCTGCTTCAGCCACTGCTGACGGGCCTGCCGTTTGTCGCCCTTGATGCGGCCCGTCGCAGCTTGCAGTACCGCCCCCAGGATCGCACCCGGATCGCCGACCAATCCGAGGTGGATGTCCCGATTCTTGCCCACGGTCCGGTAGTCCAAATCGATCTGCACCAGCTTCAACTCCTTGCTGATGCGCTTGCCGTAGCCCATGCGGAAATCGAACGGCGTGCCGACGATCACCAGTACATCGGCATTTGCAAACGCCTGAGTGCGCGTGCGGTCGAAGTGGTGGGGATCGCCGGGGGGCAGCAGCCCGCGGCTGGCGCCGTTGAAATAGCCCGGAATATCGAGGCCGCGCAGCAGCGCGATCGCCTCGTTTTGACCGCGTGCGGTCCACACCTGCTGTCCGTAGAGGATGGCCGGCCGCTCGGCGTTGACCAGAATGTCGGCTAGTGCCTCGATGTCGCGCGGGTCGCCGATCGAGCGTGTCGAGGCCCGATAATGGCCCGGTTGGGGAACGACCGCCTTGGCGAGGTCGACCTCGCGATCGAGCACGTCGCGCGGGATCTCCAGGTACGCCGGTCCCGGGGCGCCGTTGAATGCTTCGCGGACGGCCATCGAAACCATGTCGGCAATCCGCTCGGTGCTCGGCACTGTCGCGGCAAACTTGGTGATGGGGGTGATGATGTCGACGTGCGGCAGATCCTGCAGCGATCCCATCTTGTGCTGAGTCAGCGCACCCTGCCCCCCGATGTGCAGGACGGGACTTTCGGAGCGGAACGCGGTGGCGATGCCGGTAATCGCGTTGGTGAAACCCGGCCCGGCGGTCGTGACGACGCAGCCGAGTTTGCCCGTCTGGCGCGCGTAGCCGTCGGCGGCATGCGCCGCCACCTGCTCATGCCGCACGTCGATGATGCGGATGCCTTCATCCACGCAGCCGTCGTAGATATCGATGATGTGGCCGCCGCACAGCGTGAAGACCGTATCCACGCCCTCGTTTTTCAGGGCTTTGGCAACCAGGTGCCCACCCGAGATGACGTTGGCGTCGCGAGTCTTCCTTTTCAGCGTGTCGTCCGCGGTCGTGGTGGCCTGCGTGTCCGAAACCTTGGTGGCCGTGCCGAGCATGACAGTCTCCAAACTCAAGTCGTTATTGAACCCCGGAGAGGTCGCGGCGCTCTGCAAGAGCACCGCGACTCCCGGGTCGTGTTCGCTAAGGATGTCCGCAATCGACACCCGTGCCGTGTGACGGTGCGGCCACTTCGCCGGACGGCAGCGTCAAGCCGGTTTCGGTTCGGGGCTGGCCGACGGCGCGCTTTTGGCGAGGGTGCCGCGCATCGGCTTCAGCACCAGAAGCGCCATAAGTGCCGCAATCACGTTCAACGCCGCTGCGAGCATGAAGACCATGTGCCAGCTGCCGGTCTTGGCGGACAGCACATTGGCGTACGGCACGAGCAGGGCGGCCGTACCCTTGGCCGTGTACAGCAGCCCGGCATTGGCGGTGGCGAATTTTGTGCCGAACGTATCGGACACCGTGGCCGGAAAGAGGCTGTAGATTTCGCCCCAGCCGAAGAAGACGACGCCGCTCAGGATGACGAACAGCACCGGATTCGTGCCGAGGTTGGCGAGCGCAAGGATGCCGCAACCCTCGATCATGAAGGCAATGAACATCGTGTTCTCGCGCCCGATGTGGTCGGATACCCAGCCGAAGAACGGCCGGCACAAACCATTCAAGATGCGGTCGATGGTCAACGCGAAAGTCAGGGCGGGCAGCGTCAGTCCGACCAAGCTGACCGGAATGTCAGCGACCTTGAAGTCCTTGGCGATCGGTGCGAGCTGGGCGACCGCCATCAGTCCCCCGGTGGCCATCATGACGAACATCGCATACATCACCCAGAACACCGGCGTCTTCACCATCTCGAGCGGTTTGGCCTGCCGGCGGGTGGCGCCCGGTGCAAGTTTCGGCGGCGCCGTCATCAGACCGAGCGGAGGCACGAGGATGAGAAAGCCGAGCACGACGACCACGATGCCCTGGACCAGGCCGAAGGTAAGAAAGGTGTGTTGGTAGCCGTCGGCCTTGATCATGTTGGCGATGGGAACAATGGTCAGCGCCGAACCGGCGCCGAAACCCGCCGCCGTCAGACCCGCGGCCAAGCCACGCCGGTCGGGGAACCAACGCAGCGCGTTGCCGATGCAAGTGCCGTACACGCCGCCCGCACCGATGCCGCCGAGCGCGGCCGCGAAGTACAGCATCGGCAACGAGTCCGCTATCGAATTGATCGACCAGGCGATGCCGCAGAGTGCGCCGCCGATCACCACGATCCAGCGCGGACCGAAGCGGTCGACAAGGTATCCTTCGACGGGCACGAGCCAGGTCTCGAGCACGACGAATATGGTAAAGGCGACCTGAATGGATGCCCTACCCCAGTGATATTTCGCGTCGATCGGGCCGACAAACAGCGTCCACCCGTATTGCAGGTTGGCGATCATCACCATGCAGGTGACGCCGATGATCAATTGAATCCATGGATTCCCCAGCGGCGACGTGCTTGCCTGGGATTTGATTGCTTGATTCGAAGTCGCGTTCATCTAGTTCTCCTTAGTCGCGTTTATCGACAGCGGCAACGAGACAGTGCGTCAACCAGGCGCAATTTAGGCATCGATCCGACAAGCTTGACCCACCCGAAGCCCCCCAAAAAAATACTCGGACCCACCGGTCCGACGATATTCCCAGCCGATTCTTTATTCTCTGGTATACCATATATGAATGGGTTTGAGACTGTCAAGAACCGTGGGCGAGCACCATGGCGTGGTCGAAAAACGTGCTGGGATTCGACTCGTCAGACTCGGTTCGCTTGCATATAATATATCTGTTGGCCAAGCATTGGGGGATTGATGAGCACCATCGCAAAACTGGTTCAACGTACCGCACCGGCGGTGCCGCTCACGCTGGGCCCATTGAATGCCACGAGTCTGCGGGACCAAGCCTATGCACTCCTGAAGAACGCGATCGCTGAGACCGATATCTACGATCCGAATCAAGAATTGCGGCTGGACGAGCGGCAGCTCACGAAGGCACTGGGAGTCAGCAGGACGCCGATACGTGAAGCCCTGTCGCTGCTCGAGCAGGAAGGCTTCATTCGGACGATACCGAGACGCGGCATCTACATCGTCCGCAAGTCGAAGCGCGAAACGATTGAAATGATCCAGATGTGGGCCGCGCTCGAGTCCATGGCCGCGCGGCTCGCGACGCTGTACGCCAGCGACGCGGATATTGCGTCATTGCGGCACTTGTTCGACGAGTTCCAGAACTCGCCGCCATCCGAGCATCTGGACGAGTATTCCGACGCCAACATTGCATTTCACACGGCGGTCATCGCACTCGGCGGTTCGCAGACCATCGTGGACGCGACGCGCAATCTTCTCATCCACGTGCGTGCCATTCGACGCGCGACGATCTCACAGAGCGACCGTGCGGCCCGCTCCATCATCGATCACCTGAAGATCATCGAAGCATTGGAGCGGCGGGACACCGAGCTGGCTGAACGGCTCACGCGACAGCACACTCTCGACCTCGCAGCGCACGTCGACCGCTACTGCGATTTCCTGGGCTAGCGCCGGCCGCGGGCCCGCTAACCGCAGGCGCCGTGTGCGGCGCTCGTTGCGCTTCCCCAGCGGCCCAGCGTCGGCGCCTGGGCGCCGCCGCCCAGGAATTGAGCACGGCCGGAATCGGGCACTTCGCCGCGCAACGCGCCCGGTGCAACCGCCTCGAGGCCGCTCAAGGTATCGGGATCCGTAATGGCCGACTGAAGTGCCGCCGGATCCACCGATTCCGGGGTTCCGGACCTGATGCGGAGATAAATTCGCCCGCTGGCCTGATCGGCGAAATTGACCTCGCGAAACCCACTGATACACCGCCGCAGGAATCCCGTGTTGTGCTCCGGAGCGAGCAGCCTTCGATCCGCATAGAGAAATTGCGCGGCCGCGGCGCCGACATTGACGCGTCCATAGCGCTCGATATCCATCGTTCCCTTGACGCTGAGAACATTGAGCGTGTCATTGTCGCCGAAAGCCACCGTCCGCGGACGTTCCCCGAGGTGCACGGTGTTGTCGAGAAACTCGAATTGAATGCGCTTGTCGCCGCGCCGCACCCAGGTGAAAAAAACGTCAGGAATCCCCGTGTAGGCCTCCACGGCGTGCGCCAGCGTGTCGTCCACGGCTTTGTAGCGGCCAAATTCCAGTCCGCGGTTCCAAGCCCGCTCGACCAGCAATTCGGGTGGCGTTATCACGAAGAACAAGTAGACCGTCTGACCGAAACGGGTCAATAAATTGCTGCCCGCCTCGTCCGACTCCGGCGCGAAACTGTCGAACCGAAAGCGGTCGATCAACAGATGCGTCATCTCGCCGCGCCCGTGTTTGCGCGCCATGTAGCGGTCGAGTTTCTGGTCGACGATCTGCAGTTCCTCGGCGGTGAACGCGCCCGCATATTTGTAAGCGGCGCCGAGCGCACCGTAGTCGAGCAGTTGCTTGCGCCAGATGTCAGGGCTGATCAGGGCGAAATCACGCCATTGCACGCCGATATCGCCCGCGAGTTTCTTTTGCAGCGGCCGCAGCGTGCTTTTGCCCGAAGCGGACGGCCCCTTGGTGTTGATGACGACCGGCCGCTCCTGCCGCGGCAGCAGGCCGTAGCCTTCGCTGGCCGCCGCGCGCAGCAGCAGGGGCTCGATCGCCCGGCCAACGGCGTCGCTGCCGTATTCATTGCAGGCCAGGTCGGTCGCAAGCGACGCGATGAGCTCTCGCGTGCCCCACGCGTGCCCCTGGGTCGTGAACAATGCCGACATGGCGCGGACGAGCGCGCGGCACGCGGTTCGCCGCAGCGCATCGTGCGTCGATGAGCCCAGGTGTTCGCAGCGGGCGATTTGACCCGGACCCCAGCTGCGGTCGACGGGGAGCGCAGCCGCGATCTCGCCGCCGCGCGGTGCGATGCGCGCGAACAGGCGCGAGACCGAATGCCGCTTCGCGGGCGTGACGGGCGCCTGCCCGTGCGCGACCTCCGCCAAGGCCGCATCGACGGCGGCACGCAGCCCGGCGCGCGCGTCGTCGAATGCCGCCGTGATGGCATCCATCTGCGGAACGACATATCTCTCGAGCACCCGGCTCACGATCTCGCGAAAGTTGATGCCCAAGTCGCCGATTCGCGAGCCGTCGGGCACCGCGAAGTCGGCGGTGATGCGTATCAGAAGCTCGTGCAGTGCCAGACGCTCCGGCCGAAACGCGATCAGCTCGCACGGTGCGAATCCGGTAAGACCCTGCATCTCCGTGACCGTGGCGATGCTGGAGGAGACATTTTCAGGCCGAAAGATCGTCGACAGGTGCCGCAATTCCACGGGCACTTGCGAGCGGATGCCGGGGTTCCACGGCCCATCCGCGGCTGTGTCGCAGGCTTGATTCATGCGCCGCTCCTCGTCGCTCGAATACCACGCTCCGCCATGGTTCCGATCATACCGATCCCACGAATCCCCGTCGGAAACTCATAGTTGCGACGCAATTCGCTGTCTTGAGCCTGCATCGTGTGATGCATTCGCCACCCAAGCATATGTTCAAATAATCCAATATATGCCGATAACCTGACACTGACGGGCGGATGCGCCAAACCATGAAAACTCCGCTGCGGGGAACGCCCTTACAATGATTTCGCAACCTATCGGTCGAACGCCCATTGGCGAAGCGCCGCCCACGGCAGCGGTGCGGGCGACCGGAAGCGCGCACCCTGCGTACGGCGGCCTCGCACGGCTCGCGGCAAGCGCCTGTGGGCGGCCGTTGGCTTCGATCACGGTCTTCGGGTTGGGCCAAGCCTGGTGCACTTCGACCGCGGAACTGCCGTCCGCCGCCGTGCCGTCCGCCGACCCCTTTGCCGATCACACCACGCAAGCTGCGGGCTTGTTCGAAGTACCGAACGCCGGCCTGGACAAGCGATTCCGCGAGTCCGAGCTCGTGACCGGGCCGCTGGCCGTCCGTTCCTATGCCGGCTGCGCCCTGCGCACTCAACGCGGCGAGGTGCTCGGCATCTTGGCCGTTTATGGCAAGAGCGCGCTGGCACTCTCGCGCGAGCAGCGAGCCTCCCTGCTGCTGCTCGGCGAACAGGCGACGGCTCGCATCGAGCTGCAGTCGCAGCTGGCTGATCTCGCCCTGCTCTGCGGCGCGCAGCCGGCAGTCCCGCAGCCAAGCGCGCAGCCGGCAGCCCCGCCGCAGTCCGACACCATTTCGGCCGCAGCCCTGCTCGAGAGCGCGCCGGTCGCCGTGTATCACGTGGACGCGGCCGGCGACATCATCTACAGCAATCCCGAGTACCGCCGAATATTTGGACTCAAGCCGGGGCACGGCGCCGATGAATGGGCGCGGCGCGTGCACCCCGACGATCGCGAACGCATGAAAGGCCTGTGGGCGGAATTCTGCCTGCAGCCGAGCCCGAGCCGGTTCGCTTACCGCACGCTGGCCGAGGACGGCGCGGTTCGGCATTATTCCGAACAAGTGGTCGCCGTCAACGGCGTTCCCGGCTGGGTCGGCACCATCACCGACTTCACCGATCTGATCTTGGCTCGCGACAATTTACGCAAAGCGGAAACCCTGGTCCGCGATACTTTCGACCAAGCCCCGCTCGGGATCGCTTATACCGACCGGGGCGGCAAATTCCTGCGCTTCAACCAGGCGTTCTGCGCGATGCTGGGTTTGGAGCAGGCCGAACTCGCGGTCCGAACGCTCGGCGATGTCACCTGCATCGACGACATTGCCCAGGTATCGACGGAACTCGAACGTCTGTGGAATGGCGACGTCCAATTCGTGGACCTCGAGAAGCGCCTTACGCGCAAGGACGGCAGCGTCCTCTGGGTGCGCACGACCACGTCGCTGGTGCGCGAAGCCGGCGCCGCTCCCGAGTACGCGGTCGAGTTCCTGCGGGACATCAGCGTGCGCAAGGACACCGCCCTGGAACTCGAACGGGTGCACAAGCAGCTCATGACCGCCTCCCGCCAGGCGGGCATGGCCGAAGTCGCCACCAATGTGCTGCACAACGTCGGCAACATTCTGAACAGCGTCAACATCTCCGCGAGTCTCGTGATCGAGCGGGTCAAGCAGTCCAAGGCCCCCGGCGTGTCCCGCCTCGCCGCCCTGCTGCGGGAGCAAGGCGCCGCGGTCGGGGAATTCATGGCGAATGACGAGCGCGGCAAGCGCATCCCGGAATACCTGACCTCGCTCGGCGATGCGCTGCTGGGCGATCAGAAGATGGCGCTCGAAGAACTCGCGTCATTGCGCGAAAACCTGGAACACATCAAGGACACCGTGGCGATGCAGCAGAGCTACGCCAAGCTGTGCGGCGTCACTGAAACCATCGCGGTGGCCGATCTTGTGGAGGACAGCCTGCGCTTGAACGCCGGCGCCTTCGTGCGCCACGGCGTGTCGCTGCGGCGCGAATTCAGCGAGGTGCCGCCGATCACGGTCGACAAGCACAAGGTGCTGCAGATCCTCGTGAATCTGGTGCGCAACGCCAAGTACGCCTGCGACGAATCCGGCAGGTCCGACAAGCTGCTCACCCTGCGCATCGAAAAGGCGCCGGCCGGCGTACGCATTTGCGTCATCGACAATGGCGTGGGCATCCCCGCGGAGAATATGTCCCGGCTCTTCACTCACGGCTTCACGACTCGCGTGGAGGGCCACGGCTTCGGCCTGCATAGCGGAGCGCTCGCCGCGCAGGAACTCGGCGGCTCGCTGCAGGTGATGAGCGACGGCCCGGGCTGCGGCGCGACGTTCATCCTCGAGCTGCCGTGCAGCCCGGCGGAACCCGCCCATGTCTGATGCCGCTCCGCTCGCCAATCGGCGCATTCTGATCGTCGACGACAATGCGGCCATCCATGTGGATTTCCGCAAGGTTTTGGGCCCCCAGGCCGAGCACTCCGCGCAAGCCGCGCTCGATGTGCTGGAGGCGAATCTGTTCGGCGAGACGGTCGCCGCCACGGCGCGCCCGAATTTCGAGATCGACTCCGCGCACCAGGGGCAGGAAGGCCTGGCGCTGGTGCAGCGAGCGCTCATCGAGGGTCGCCCTTACGCCATGGCGTTCGTCGACATGCGTATGCCGCCCGGCTGGGACGGTCTCAAAACCATCGAGCATCTGTGGGCGGCGGATCCCGACGTGCAGGTCGTCATCTGTTCGGCCCACACGGACTACGACTGGACGGAAGTCGTGGAGAGACTCGGCCACTCCGACAAGTTGCTGGTGCTGCGCAAACCCGCCGAACCGATCGAGGTCCTGCAATGCGCCACGGCGCTCGCCCGCAAGTGGGAGAACGATCGGCTGCTCAAGAACCACGTGCTGCGCCTCGAGGAAGTGATCACGGCGCGCACGCGGGGATTGGAAGCCGCGAATCAGCAGCTGCGGCATCTGGCGACCCACGATGCGCTGACGGGTCTGCCGAATCGCGTCCTGCTGGACGATCGATTGCAGCAGGCCATCGCGCATGCCGCGCGCGACATGCGCTCCTTCGCGGTGCTGGTGTGCGATCTCGACCGCTTCAAGCTCGTCAACGATTCTCTGGGTCACCGGGCGGGCGATGAACTTCTTCAAGAGGTCGCGCGCCGGCTCAACGCAGTGGTACGAACCGCCGACACGGTGGCTCGCTTCGGCGGCGATGAGTTCGTCGTGATCGGCACCTCCATCGCCGACGACGAGGAGGCCGCCGACCTCGCGGCCCGCGTCATGGACGTCATGCAAGCCCCGGTTCGCATCTCCGCCATCGATATCCACACGTCGCCCAGCATCGGCATCGCCATGTATCCGGACGACGGCGAGTCGGTCCAGGCCCTGCTCGCGCACGCGGACGCCGCCATGTATTTCGCCAAACAGAACGGCCGCGGCAATTTTCGGCGCTATGTGGCGGGAATGCATGCCGGAACCGAAGAGCGGGTGCAACTCGAAAGCGATCTGTACAGCGCGGTGACCGAGAAGCAATTCGAGCTCTACTACCAGCCGAAAGTCGATACGCAGTCCGGCGACGTGCGCAGCGCTGAGGCCTTGATCCGTTGGGTGCATCCCGTGCGCGGCGTGGTTTCACCCGCGGAATTCATCCCGCTGGCGGAAGAGTGCGGTCTGATCGGCGCCATCGGCGGATGGGTGATCCGGGAAGCGTGTCGGCAAGCTCGGGCTTGGCAGCTCGACGGCGTCCCCCCACTGCGGGTATCGGTCAACCTGTCGGCTTCGCAGTTCCGCGACAGCGGGCTGGTCGACAGCATTCGCAGCGCGCTCGATGACGCCGGCCTTGAAGCGCGCTTTCTCGAGGTCGAGCTCACGGAAAGCGCGGTCATGAGCGATCCGGAGCAATCGATCGCCATTCTCGAGCAGCTGAGCGCCATGGGGGTGCTGGTCTCCGTAGACGATTTCGGCACCGGCTATTCGAGTATGAGTTATTTGCGCCGCTTCCCTATCGACAAACTCAAAATCGACCGGGTGTTCATCAACGAGATCGTGAGCCGCCCGGAAGACGCCTCGATCGTCCGCGCCATCGTCTCGCTCGCGCACAGCCTTCGCCTCAAGGTCGTCGCCGAGGGGGTGGAAACGCCGGCGCAGCTTGATTTTCTGAAGACGACCGGCTGCGACGAGTATCAGGGCTATCATTTCAGCCGCCCGCTGCCCGCGGCGGAATTCGAACGCCTCATCCGCTCGCACTCCGACCTGGACCTGAGCGAGGAGGATGCCGCGCGAACCCACAGCAAACTCGCGGCCTACGTGCGCAAATGACGAAGAGACCGCGAACGGTCCGATCCGGTAGCTATGTCCCGTTAAAAACTTGCAGCGTTGTGACGTTAAAGCGGTGGCCTTAACGTCACAACGTCGACCACAAAAAAAACGCTAGCACCACCGTCGCGGCATCGTCGCGCCCACCTCGCGGCATCGTCGCGCCCACCTCGCGGCATCGTCGCGCCCGCCTCGCGGCATCGTCGCGCCCACCTCGCGGCATCCTCGCCCCCCCCTCGCGGCATCCCTCTACAGTTTCGCGCTGTCCGGATACATTTGCAGGCCCGGCACCTCGCCGCGCTGCAATTTCTGCTGCACGTCCTGCCAGTACTCGACGGTGAGCAGATCGGAGTTCTCCTCGCGGAAACAGCGGCGCGCATGCGAGTTCTTGAGCTGCAGGCCGTGCTCGAGCTCTTCGGGCAGGAAGATCACCCCGTCCTCGAAAAACCACGCCGGCACCGCTTCCTCGCCCGGTTCGCGATCGGCGTTGGTGCGAATTTTCACGTCGGTCAGCTTCTCGACCGCGTCGTAATCGAAGAGGAACACCCGGCCGTATCTGCCGACCCCGTAATTTCGGGAATCCAAGTCCTTGTTGAATATATTGGTGGCGGCGTTGTTGCGAATGCAATGCCCGAGGCTGACCATGACGGCGCGGGTGGCGCCGGCGTCGGCGCTCTCCAGATATACCGGCAGCGGCACGATTTTCAGCTGCGCGATCAAGGTACGCAGGTAGACGCCCTCCCCATCCACCTGCACGCTGCCGGCGGCCTGGCGGCAGATTTCATCGAGCAGCGGAGGATCGAACATGCCGCGATCCAGCCGCAGGTTGAAGTACATGACGTTGTCCAACATGCTGCCCGCCCGGTTGATCTCGTGCACCACGCGATACTTGTCGGTCACCGCCGCCACTCCGGGATAGACGCCCCACTTGTAGGAACTGGTGGGCACGTCGCGAATGACCTTCAGGTGGTAAGCGCAGGCGTCGAAGGTGAACCCCAGCGCCACCGTGCCGGGCGCGCCGGGGGAGCGCTGGAATCTGTGTCCGCTGCGAACCTGCTCGTTGATCTCGTTCAATATGGCGACCTTGCCGACGTGATTGAAGCCGATGGTCGAATACTGATGCCCGAACGGACGGCGCGGCATCAGACTGAAGAGAAACACACAGGTCTGGTAGTAGAGCCGGGTCGTCACATGAAAATTGGCCAGCGCCGAGCTGAACAGATCGTGAATATCCGAAACCCGGTGCAGAACGGCATCGGCGTAGATGCCCTCCGGGCCGTTCAGCAGCGCCACGACGAAGGGCATCGTGCCGCCGTCGGCGAGCAGCCAGCGGCCGACGATGAAAGCACTGCGATCGCGGAAAAAACCGGCCTCGATGACGTCGAGTGCCGCCGCCGGCACCGCATCGGGCGCGCCGCCCAGCAATTGTTCGGCCCTGCGCAGAATCTTTTCCGCGTCGGCTTGCAGATCCCTGAACGGAACCGAGAAATCGACCACCCTCAAGGCGCTGCACATCAGCTCGGCATCGATGCGGTGGCGCACCCGCAGCCTGCGATGCACCGACGCCATCGAGTCCGCGCGCAGCTTGCTCGGAGGCGGGAACGAGTAGGCCACCGGCCTCCACAATCCGCGGCCGATGTTGCGCCGTATCGAGTGCGCGAAGCTGAAGGCGATATCGGCGTCGTAACGGTCGACTATCATCGCCGTATACAGGCGATCCACCGCCTCCCAAACTCTCGAGTCGGTGGCGAGCGCGGGGAATGCCGCGCAAATCTTCGGACCGTGCTCGGCGATGTATCGGCTGTACAACCCGAGGCGCTCCCGACTGATGCGGATCGAGGCGTGCGGATTCATGGTTTCGAAGGCGCGCTGCGCGCGATGCGGGTACTCGCACAGCTGGCGGTAGAAATCGTCGTAAATGGCCAGTATCAGCTGAGCCGTTGCGGCGACGCGCGCGGCATGGTCGGTGCAGGCCGCCAGGCGGGGATACGCCCGCTCCACACCAAGTTCGGTCTCGGCCGACATGAGGAGACTGCCTAGCCGCTGTTGCGCAGCGCCGTCGCGATGGCATTGATCGACAGCTGAATGCCTTCTCTGACCCGAGGATCGGTTTCACCGGCGCGGTGACGCTTGAGCAATTCCACCTGCAGCAGATTCAACGGTTCGATATAGGGCAGCCGCAGCCGGATGGAGTCGCCCAGGGCCGGATGCTTTTCCAGCAATTGCGTTTGTCCGGTGATGGCAAGCAGGCTGTCCTGGGTTTGCAGCCAGGTATCCCGAATTCGGCCGAATAGGACGTCGGCGAGACCGCGATCCTGGACCAGGGTGGCGTAGCGGGCGGCGATGCTCATATCGGATTTCGACAGCACCATTTCCAGATTGTCGACGGTGGCGCGGAAAAAAGGCCACCCTTCGAGCATCTCGCGCAGCAGCACGGTATCGGCCGTACGCAGCGCCTGCCCCACGCCATACCAGCCGGGCAGCATGACCCGCGCCTGAGCCCAGCTGAACACCCAGGGAATCGCACGCAAATCCTCGATGCGCTGCGAGTTCGTGCGCGATGCCGGCCGGGAGCCGATCTTGAGCTCGGAGATTTCCACCAAGGGCGTCATCTGCCTGAAGAAGGTCGAGAATCCTTCGGTCTCGTACACCAGGGATCGGTACGCGCGGAAGGCCTGCGTGGAGAGGCCGTCCATGGCGGCGCTGAATCGGTCGCGGTTCGCGCTTGACAGCGAGGGCTTCTCGAGCGATGCCAGCACGGTCGCCGCGGTGATCGATTCGAGATTCGCGGCGGCGCTTTCACGAGTACCGTACTTGGCGGCGATGATTTCTCCCTGCTCGGTGATTCGAATCCGGCCGCGCACGGTGCCGGTCGGCTGAGCGCGAATCGCCGCGAACGATGAACCGCCGCCCCGGCCCACGGCTCCGCCGCGGCCGTGAAAAATCTGCATGGCCGTGCCGAATTTCTCGAACACCGCGGCGAGCGAACGGGTGGCCTGGTGCAGACTCCAGACCGAGGTCAGATAACCGCCATCCTTGTTCGAATCCGAATATCCGACCATCACCTCCTGGAAGCCATGAGCCGACAGGATGGCCGGGACCTCCGGCAATTCGAACCATGCCGTCATCACATCGGAGGATCGCGTCAGATCGCCGATCGTTTCGAACAGCGGCACCGCCATGATGGCCGCGCGCGGCGACTCTCCGCCCCGATACAGTCCCGCCTCCTTGAGAAGGATATTGACCTCCAGCAGATCCGACACGCTCTCGCACTTGGACACAATATAAGTAGTCATGCAGCCGGAGCCGTAGCGCCGGTGCGACTCCGCCGCGGCGCGGACAATGCCCAACTCCGACAGGGTCTCCTGCGAATAGCTCGCATACGGACTCGCCAGCAGCCGCTCGCTGGCCAGTTCACGCCGCAACAGCGAAACTCGCTCCGGCTCCTTAAGGGCCTGATAATCCGGCGACACGCCCGCGACCTTGAGCATTTCCCCCACCACGCGCGCGTGCACGTCGGCGTTCTGCCGCAAGTCCAGCGTCGCCAGATGGAAGCCGAAGGTCTGCACGGCTCGAGCCAACCGGGCGAGAGCGCCGCCCGTGTTCTGGCCCACCTTGCTCTCGGACTTCAGGGATTGGTCCAGGACGCTCAAGTCGGCGCTCAGAGCCGCGGAATCCGGGTAGGCTTCGGCGCTGACCGAGGCCGGCCGAGGCGGAACGCGTCCGGTCATTTTCTGATAGGTGGCCGCGAGCCGTGCATAGATGCCGGTGATGGCGCGGCGGTACGGCTCATCGGCGCGTGCAGGATTGACGTCGCCGCTGCGCTGGGCCAGCGCAGTCACGGCGTCGGAAACTCCCGCAAGTTCGCTCGACACCGAGAGTTCGGCGCCCAGTGCATTGAGCTGATCCAGATACTGGGCCAGCAGCGCCTGTGCCGCGCGGCCCAGGGCCAAGTTCATCGAATCGGCGGTGACATGCGGATTGCCGTCGCGGTCGCCGCCAATCCAGCTGCCGAGGCGCAAGAAGCTGGCCGGACGCTGCCCGAACAAGCGCTCCCAGCGCGCATACAGCACGGGTACCGTCGGCAGGAAGATGTCCCGCAAATAGGTCAGCGCCGTATCGACCTCGTCCGCCACATACAGCCGCTCCCGCCGCAGCGCCCGCGTTTGCCAGAGCAGCGCGATCTGCTCCGCAATCCCCGCCTCGATCGGCTCTCCCTGCGTCGTTTCGGCGTATCCGGCGTCGCGCTGTCGCATCAAAACCGCTATGCGGTTGCGATGATCCAGCATGCTCTTGCGCATCACTTCGGTGGGATGCGCGGTCAATACCGGAGTGATCAGCGCGCGGTCCAGCAAGGCGGCGACTTCGCCGGGCTGTGTGCCCTGCGCGCGCAGTAACTCGAGGGCGGATGCCAGCGTACCACCCTCTTCCGCGGCTCCCCCCTGGCGGTCTTCCGCCAGATTGGCCAGCATGGAAAACAACATGAAGCTGCGGACGAAGGCCACGGTCTCGTCGAGCGACAGAGTCTCCAGGGCCGCGGCCGGAACGCGTGGGTTGGCGATGCCGCGGAAGCGGTCGACGGAAGCCGCCCGGATGGCTTCGATGCGCTCGAACAACGCCGGGCCCCCGTGGGTGCGAATCACATCGCCCAGAAGCTTGCCGAGGAAGCGCACGTCGGCGTTCTGGGTGATGGTGGACGGGGGTTGTGTCATGACGGACAATATCGCATGTTGGCGCGGGGGCGCGCCGGGGTCTGTGTGCCCAGCCATCGGTGGAAAATTGGGTGGCTAAGGTATAATATCTGATATATCTATGGTTCTACACGGCGTGTCATGAGTAATCAATCGCCCCGGCGAGTGATACCGATCAAGCTCGAGCCGCCGTCCAGTTTAAGCGCTGCCGAGCGATCAACGGTGCTTGATGCCTGTGCTCGGCTCAAGGAGCTGCCCGGCGCACTGTTGCCGATTCTGCACGCGGTGCAAGAGACACTTAATTTTGTGCCCAAGGATGCCGTGCCGCTGATCGCGAGGGAACTCAATCTCTCGGTGGCCGAAGTGCATGGGGTGGTGAGTTTCTATCACTACTTTCTCCAGGAACGCCCGGGCCGCAAGCGGGTGCATCTGTGCCGTGCCGAGGCCTGTCAGGCGCTTGGCAGCGCGGCGCTCGAGGCCCATGCCAAAGCTAAATTGGGCATCGATTATCACGGCACGACAAGCGACGGCGCAATCACGCTGGAAGCGGTGTACTGCTTGGGCAACTGTGCTCTGGGTCCCTCGCTGATGATCGATCATCAATTGCACGGGCGGGTCACTCCTGAACGCTTCGATGCGCTGATGACGCAATGCCGGGAGAGTCCGTGAAGATCTACGTGCCGCGTGATGCGGCTGCACTGGGCGTCGGTGCCGATGACACGGCGCAGACCATCCTGGCGGAAGCCAAGCGGCGCGCGATTCCCATCGACCTCATCCGCAACGGCTCCCGCGGCCTTTTGTGGCTCGAGCCCTTGGTCGAGGTGGATGTGGCGGGCACGCGCGTCGCCTACGGCCCCGTGCAGTCCCGGGATGTGGCGGGCCTGTTCGACGCGGGTTTTACCGCAGGCTTACCCCACGCCCTGGGCCACGGCGCGACCGATCAGATCCCGTACTTTAAAAAGCAGGAGCGCCTGACGTTCGCCCGCGTCGGACTCACGGACCCGCGAAGTCTCACCGATTATTTGGCGCATGGCGGCTACCGCGGTCTGACCGCAGCGCTGGCAATGAAACCCGCGGACATCGTCGCCGGCGTCACCGCCTCCGGGCTGCGCGGCCGTGGCGGAGCGGCATTTCCGGCGGGGATCAAGTGGAAGACCGTGCTGGGCGCTCCAGGCGCTCAAAAGTACGTGGTCTGCAATGCCGATGAAGGCGACTCGGGGACATTTTCCGATCGCATGCTGATGGAAGGCGATCCCTTCGTGTTGATCGAGGGCATGACCATCGCCGCGCTGGCCACCGAGGCAACCCGAGGGTATATCTATCTGCGCTGGGAATACCCGCAGGCGAAACTCGCGCTCGAGGCCGCGATTGCCGCCGCCGCCGCGGCGCACTATCTGGGCCAGAACATTCAAGGCAGCGGCAAATCCTTTGAATTGGAAGTGCGCATGGGCGCCGGCGCCTACATCTGCGGCGAAGAAACCTCGCTGCTGGAATCCTTGGAGGGCAAGCGCGGCCAGGTGCGCTTCAAGCCTCCTCTGCCCGCCATACAAGGGTTGTTCGGCAAGCCCACGGTGATCAACAACGTGATCACCTTCGCCTCGGTGCCCATTATTCTCGATCGCGGCGCCGCGTATTATCAGCACTTCGGCATGGGCCGCTCCCGCGGCACCCTGCCCATGCAACTCGCGGGCAATATCAAGCACGGCGGTCTGGTGGAGATCGCCTTCGGCATGACGCTTCGCGAGATCCTCTATGAATACGGCGGCGGCAGTTTCAGCGGTCGGCCGATTCGCGCGGTCCAGGTGGGCGGCCCCTTGGGGGCCTATCACCCGGAGTCGCAGTTCGACACGCCCCTGGACTACGAAGCCTTCGCCGCCATCAAGGGCATGCTGGGCCACGGCGGCATCGTCGCCTTTGACGATGGCGTCGACATGGCCGCTCAGGCGCGCTACGCGATGGAGTTCTGCGCCATCGAGTCCTGCGGCAAGTGCACGCCCTGCCGCATCGGCTCGACCCGCGGGGTGGAAGTCATCGACAGGCTCATCGCCGGCGAGAACCCCGCCAAGCAGGAGACGATTTTGCGCGATCTGTGCGAAACGTTGACTTACGGCTCGCTGTGCGCCCTGGGGGGCTTGACCCCCTATCCGGTGATCTCGGCGTTGAACCATTTCCCCCAGGATTTCGTCAAACCAGTTAGGGCATCCAGCGCTTCCGGCTGAGGTACGAGGACTCACCCATGCTATCCATAGTTGAAAAAGATTTTGGTACTCCGAAGCGCGAGAGCACCGAGCTCGTGACCCTCACTATCGATGGCCAGGAAGTCACGGTGCCGGCCGGCACGTCGGTGATGCGCGCGGCGGCGCTCTCCGATGTCGCGATCCCCAGGCTCTGCGCCACCGAGCAATTGGAGGCCTTCGGCTCCTGCCGTCTGTGCCTGGTGCAGATCGAGGGCATGAAGGGATTGCCCGCCTCCTGCACCACGCCGGTCGCAGCGGGAATGAAGGTCACCACCCAAAATAAACAGCTTGCCGACATCCGTCGCGGCGTGATGGAGCTGTATATCTCCGATCACCCCCTGGACTGTTTGACCTGTCCGGCGAACGGGCACTGCGAGCTTCAGGATATGGCGGGCGTCGTCGGCCTCCGCGAAGTGCGCTACGGTTACGAGGGAGCCAATCACCTCGTCGCGGAGAAGGACACCAGCAATCCGTACTTTACCTTCGATGCCAGCAAGTGCATCGTCTGCTCGCGCTGCGTGCGCGCCTGCGATGAACGGCAGGGCACCTTTGCGCTGACCATCCAGAACCGCGGCTTTGATTCCACGGTGTCGGCGAGCCAAGACGTCCCCTTCATGGACTCCGAGTGCGTGTCTTGCGGGGCCTGCGTGCAAGCCTGCCCCACCGCCACGCTGTCGGAGAACACCCTGATCGAGAAAGGCCAGGCCGAGCACAGCATTACGACGACCTGCGCCTACTGCGGGGTGGGTTGCTCCTTCAGAGCCGAGATGCAGGGCGAGGAAGTGGTGCGCATGGTGCCCAATATGGACGGCCACGCCAATCACGGTCACTCCTGCGTGAAGGGGCGCTTTGCCATCGGCTACGCCACGCATTCGGATCGCATCGTCAGGCCCATGATCCGCGCGAAGATCTCCGATCCGTGGCGCGAAGTCTCCTGGGAGGAAGCGATCGGCTACGCGGCTTCCGAACTCAAGCGCATCCAAGCCAAGTACGGCCGCGACTCGATCGGCGCCATCACCTCCTCGCGCTGCACGAACGAGGAAACTTACCTCGTGCAGAAGCTGGTGCGCGCGGGCTTCGGCAACAATAATGTCGATACCTGCGCCCGGGTATGCCATTCGCCCACGGGCTACGGACTGAAGAACACCATCGGCGAGTCGGCCGGCACTCAGAATTTCGACTCAGTGATGAAAGCCGATGTCATTTTCGTGATCGGCGCGAATCCCACCGACGGGCATCCAGTGTTCGCCTCACAGATGAAGCAGCGGCTGCGTCAAGGAGCGAAGCTCATCATCGCCGACCCGCGGCGCATCGATCTGGTGCGCACGCCGCACATCGAGGCCGAACAACATCTGAAGCTCATGCCCGGCACCAATGTCGCGCTGATCAATTCGTTGGCTCACGTCGTCGTCACTGAAGGCCTGGTCAAAGAGGACTTCGTGCGCGAGCGCTGCGAGATGCCGTCATTCGAAAAGTGGCGCAATTTCGTCGCCCAGGAACGCAACTCCCCGGAGGCCATGCAAGCGGTCACGGGCGTCCCCGCCGCCGATGTGCGCGCCGCCGCGCGGCTGTACGCCACCGCCGGCAACGGCGCCATCTATTACGGCCTCGGGGTCACCGAGCACAGCCAAGGCTCCACCATGGTGATGGGCATCGCGAACCTCGCCATGGCCACCGGCAACGTCGGCCGCGAAGGAGTGGGGATCAATCCTTTGCGCGGCCAGAACAATGTCCAGGGTTCCTGCGACATGGGTTCCTTCCCGCACGAGTTTCCCGGCTACCGGCATGTCGGCGATGACGCGGTGCGCCGGACCTTCGAGGATGCCTGGGGCTTGAAGTTGCTGGGCGAACCGGGTCTGCGCATTCCGAACATGTTCGAAGCCGCGCTCGACGGGGAGTTCAAGGCCCTGTACATCGAGGGCGAGGATATCGCACAGTCGGACCCGAACACTCAGCACGTCACCGCAGCCATGACGTCGATGGAGTGCGTCATCGTGCAGGACTTGTTCTTGAACGAGTCGGCGAAGTTCGCTCATGTGTTCCTGCCCGGCTCGTCCTTCCTGGAGAAGGATGGCACCTTCACCAACGCCGAGCGGCGTATCTCGCGCGTACGCAAGGTCATGAAGTCGAAGTCCGGCTATGCCGATTGGGAGATCACCCAGCTCCTATCCAATGCGATCGGTTACCCGATGAACTACTCTCATCCCTCCGAGATCATGGATGAGATCGCGCGCCTCACCCCAACCTTTACCGGCGTGAGCTTCGCCCGCATCGACGAGCTGGAGAGCATCCAGTGGCCCTGCAACGCCGAGCACCCCGAGGGCACCCCGACCATGCACGTCGGGGAATTCGTGCGCGGCAAGGGAAAATTCTTGGTCACCGAGTACGTGCCCACCGCGGAGAAGGTCAACGCGCGCTTCCCGCTGATCCTGACCACCGGACGCATCTTGAGCCAGTACAACGTGGGTGCCCAAACCCGGCGCACCGAAAACAATCGCTGGCACGATGAGGATCGCCTCGAGATCCATCCGCAAGATGCCGAGGACCGCGGCATCGCCGAAGGCGACTGGGTGGGCATCGAGAGCCGCGCCGGCGACACGGTGCTGCGCGCTCGGGTCACGGACCGCGTTCAGCCCGGTGTTGTCTACACGACCTTTCATTTTCCGGAGTCCGGTGCCAATGTGATCACCACGGATAACTCGGACTGGGCCACCAATTGCCCTGAATACAAGGTTACCGCCGTGCAAGCAATCCGCGTCAGCCAACCCTCCGAGTGGCAGAAGCGCTTTCGCGAGTTCAGCGAGACCCAGGAATCTCTCTTGAAGAACGCCGATGTCATGTTCGTTGCCAAATAGGGGCGCCCCGTGAGCAGCGATTCACCGGGCGCCGCCGCGCACGGCGCCGGCGCGCACGGCGGCCCGGAGCACGGCACCGCCGAGCACCTGGTGAAGATGGCGAATGACATTGGCGACTTCTTTCGTGCGGAGCCGCTGCGCGAGGACGCCATCGCCGGCATAGCCAACCATATCGCCAAATTCTGGACCAAGCGCATGCGCGAGAAAATCAACGCCCATCTGAAGCAGCACGGCGATGCCGGCCTCAATGAGCTGCCGCGCGAGTCATTGCGGCGCCTCTCGGCGGGTACGCACGCTCATCAAAAGGAGCCTGCGGGCGGCGACGGTTGATGAAAGGACGGCGGTAACGACTCGTCAGCGCCGTCCTACACGGAGCGCGGGAGGTCACCGATGAAGCAATCGAGCGGCAATCGATACACTGATTCGCATCTCAACCCTCGCGCCAAGCGTGGCGATGGCGTGCTTGGTCCCGGAGTAAAAATATGTTGCTGAAGAACTGGTGCCGCTCCCTCGTTCCGGCGCTGCTGTTGCTGGCTTTGCCGCAACTGTCGGTGGCGCAGGTATCTCTGAATATTTCCGTCAACGTGCCGCCGCCCGAACTGCCGGTGTACGAGCAGCCGCCGATTCCCGAGGAAGGCTATTTGTGGACTCCCGGCTACTGGGCGTGGGGCGACGACATTCAGGACTACTACTGGGTGCCGGGCACGTGGGTACTTGCGCCTGAGCCGGGCTACTTGTGGACGCCGGGCTATTGGGGTTGGGGCGGCGGGGTATACCTGTGGAACGCCGGCTACTGGGGCCCGCACGTCGGATTCTACGGCGGCGTGAACTACGGCTATGGCTACGGCGGCAATGGTTACGAAGGCGGCTACTGGCAAGGCGGGCGTTTGTACTACAACCGCTCGGTGAACAATGTCAGCTCGACCAACATCACCAATGTCTACAACAAGACGGTGATCAATAATGTGACGACCACTCGAGTGAGCTACAACGGCGGCAGCGGAGGCGTTCGAGCCCAGCCGACCCCCGGCGAGCAAGCGGCTGCGCATGAGCACCACGTTGCGGTCACGCCGGTGCAACGCCAGCACGAGCAGACGGCGCGAAGCAACCCGGTGTTGCGCGCCAGTGCCAACCAGGGCAATCCGCCGATTGCGGCGACGCCGCGCCCCGGCGCATTCTCGGGAGCGGGCGTGGTAGCGGCCAAGCATGCAAGTGGCGTGAGCGAGGTTCGTGCGAATCCTGCCGCGCGAGAAGTGCAGCAGGGGAACCGTCCAGCGCAACAGGGGAGCCGACCGGTGCAGCAGCAGAACCGCCCGGCGCAACAGGAGTACCGCCCGCCGGTACAGCAGCAGAGCCGCCCGGCGCAACAGGAGTACCGCCCGCCGGTGCAGCAGCAGAGCCGCCCGGCGCAGCAGGAGTACCGCCCACCGGTGCAGCAGCAGAGCCGCCCAGCGCAACAGGAGTACCGCCCACCGGTGCAGCAGCAAAGCCGCCCAGCGCAGCAAGAGTACCGCCCACCGGTGCAGCAGCAAAGCCGCCCAGCGCAGCAAGAG